>OOEC01000001.1_pt1 | contig 35592 bp, 30 predicted proteins | sample 1670421 | NCBI WGS metagenome assembly OOEC01 (sample SAMEA98148418, study PRJEB22522) | marine metagenome | biome: marine biome; feature: marine water body; material: sea ice | place: Arctic Ocean | collected 14-Sep-2015 | depth 1.435 m
TATTTCCTGAGCTTGAGGACTATTTCATTTTTACCAACCCACTATCCGAAAATGATCCGAAAAATGCGCCCTCTATTCGTACTTGCTTAAAACATGTGAAAACCGGTGGAGCGTTACTTATTTTCCCTGCAGGACGCGTGAGTTACTTTCAAAAAGACACAAAACGCATCGCCGACCACCGCTGGAACAGATTGATTGCCAGCATCGCCAATCGCACGAATGCAAGTTACCTACCTATATTCGTCAGTGGCCTCAACAGCCCATTGTTTTATCGTTTAGGCCGGATTTATTTTCGGCTACGCATGTTGATGTTGCCCCGTGAATTAGTCAACAAACGAAATGCCAAAATAACGATGACCGCTGGCGAACCTATTGCGATTAAGCATTATGCAGAAAATATCGACACTGGCACACAAACCGAATTGTTTAGAGCACAAAGTTATTTGCTTGATCCTGATTGGCAAAAATCATGGCCAGCGGATCCTGTCACCCAATTACAACCACTTGCCCCTGAAGTGAAAGGTGAGAAAATTTTACAAGAAGTGCAGCAGCTTCCTAGCGAACAACACCTGCTCGATCACAAATATATGTCTGTGTACTTTGGTTATCAACATCAAATGCCAAACACAGTAAACGAAATTGCCCGTTTACGAGAATTGGTTTTTCGTGAACATAACGAAGGCAGTGGTGAACCGCTTGATACCGACCACTTTGATGCCACTTACACTCATCTGTTTGTCGTGAAAAAGGAAACAGGACAAATAATCGGTGCATACCGAATGGGGCAAACTGACAAGTTGTTAGCCGATGGCAACTTAGAAAATCTATATTTGCATCGTATGTTTGATTTTGGTCCTGACTTTGTGAATCGGCAGCAGCCTTGTTTAGAATTGGGACGTTCATTTTTAATACCTGAATACCAACGCAGTTTCCTAGGCTTATTTTTGTTGTGGCGCGGTATCGGAGCTTTTGTCTGTCAATATCCCCAATATCGAACACTTTACGGCACTGTCTCTATCAGTAAGTTATACGACATACGCAGCGCTGCTATTATTCAGCAAGCTATGGTCACACCTACAAACAATGTTGTACCCAGAGCGCCGTTCGAACATGAGTTACACCCAGAAGTAAACGCTTTTGCTCTGCAACATGGATTAGAAGACCATGTCAGCGCTTTGCTAAAGGGCATCGAACCCGATGGCAAAGACGTACCCATCTTACTCAAACACTACAACAAACTCGGCGCGGTATTCCATTGTTTAGGCATAGATAAAAGCTTTAACGATACCCCCGGATTATTGCTCAGTGTGGACTTGCCGAACGCGCCTGAGAAATTACTCAAGCTGTATATGGGTGATAGTTGGGAGGAATATAAAAATGGGGCAAGTGCAGTAAAAATAAAAAGTGCAGTAGATAGAAATTAGTGAATAGATGCTAGTTAAAAGCAAAAGACTAAAGTTTATCACCACAGAGGGCCACAGAGCACAGAGAAAAGAAAGTTGCTGCTTGGCTGAAAGGATAGGTATCTATTATTGCTGGCTAATAGACTCTAATTAAATCTGATTGACGGCAATGAGCGAATTGCAGTCATACGATAAAATTGAAAGCGACAAGAAAAAAACACTCAAACCTCCCTATGAGTGATGTGTGATTTCGAATAAATTGGATTACGCTATTAAGCAAAAGTATCAACGCCACCATAAGATGGCGAAGTGAAAGCGTGAAATACAATAATGAAATTCCAGCAATAATTGTTATGTGAGATTTAGAATGGGCTTTCACCATTATTTATCACGACTCTATAACCATCCACATCTTCGAATGTTTGAGCACCGCCCTCCCAGTATGGGTTGAAGGAGTCGACCTTTATAAAACCAGCCCCAGATATTTTGTCGATAGCCGCAGCAAACTCAAGATCGTCAGGAACATAATATACTAAAAGATTTTCCAACGTAGGCGCACGGCCAGCTTTCTCTTTGCTGTGTGTAGTAAATTCTAAGTGATAATGATGTTTAGGGTGGCCAAGCATTCGACCACTAAAATCGCCATGACCATCAAAACCTCCAATGACCTCAAAACCGAGTCCGTCAGCATACATTTTTGTTATCTGTTCCAGATTATCCGTAGGTCGACCAACTCTCATTACTGCATCTATTGGTATCATTCTCATCTCCTAATTAATATTTTTGAGTTTTTGTTATTACAAATGATTAAAGTTCAGACGTATGATAAAACCTCAAGCTAAGTTAAGGTAAAGGTTTTTCTAACTAGATAGTAAGATTTTAAAAAGCATTTAATATGGACATTTATGCAATGCAAATTACTGCGGTAGGAATATAGCTATCATAAAGCTTTGCCATCAGGTTGTTTGCTGATGGTGAGCGAAACGAACCTGATATTTTGGTGACGTAACTAATCTATAGGTTACCTTTAATCACTGCATAGCGAATGACCGTTATTGGCACAAAGTTCTCCTTCAGGTTTAACACTCGACTGTCCGGTATTAGGCTCGAAGCTGCCAGTCAACTCTGTCCTTATCAACTTCTGCAATTGGCAAATTATAACCAGACATAACTAGCTCCTGTACCCAAAAACAATACACTTTTTCACCTGCTTTTCCTCTGTGCTCTCTGCGTCCTCTGTGGTTCAAATTCTTTTGCTTTTAACTTTTCCCGTGAATCTGACTTTCCCATAGGGCGGATTAGCTTTGTTCAGTTTTACTCTCCTACACTTTGTTACAAACGCTGCATCTTGATACGTATTTTGTGTTTGGTTAAAAATATACTGCATCGGTACTCAATTAACTAGGAAGTAAACATGCAGTCTTCACACATAAAAAAACTATCATTTGTTGCGATATTGTCAGTCGCGTTTTCATCATTTACTCACTCTGCAGATATTGCTCGCGAATTACGCAGCAATGCAGATAAAAATAGCGTTCCTGAAAATTTCTTCGAAATAGGCATAAATGCAGGAGTGGGTATTGGCTCATCTTTGACTGAAGAGGATGGCAAAGAAACTGGCTTTGGCATTAACGTGAGTGGCAGTTACAACTGGAATGATTTTTTCATCGATGTAGGGATGGAAACATCCGAACCATTGAGCATAGGATATAACGCTTACAAAGGTGAAGACTGGTCTTTTGACTTAATGTTAGGCGCCACAGGTGGTGGTATATCTAAAGACACCGACGATCGATTTATCGGTATCACAAAAAGACAAAGCAGCACTATGTTAGGCGGACGCTTAACGGGGTATTTTGGACAAAACATTTTGCAAGTGTCAATTAAGCATGATGCCAGGGGCAGAAGCAAAGGTACCGTTGCATCGGCCTTGTTAGGGCGCAATTGGCAAGTTAATGACTGGAATTTTCATGGCCTAGCAGGGCTAACTCTGGCGGATGCAAAATTTAACGATTATTACTTAGGTGTATCAGACGCAGAAGCAGCCATAACTGACTTTGAAGCATACGATGGCAAAGCTTCAGTGAGCTTTAATTCATCAGTAGGAGTCACTTACCCTATTTCAGAAAGTTGGGAGTTTCGGGCAACCGCTCATGCAGGCTCAAACTTTGGATATAACGACAGCCCTTTATTTAGCAAAAAGAGAGACTTTTATACGGGTATTAGTTCCAGTATTACCTACGAATTTTAAGAATATAAGCAAAATATGTCGCTTGTTCATCTTTATCACTTAAGACTTTGCTGAACAATACCTCGAATAACTTGTGGCTGCTTGGAAAACAAACAGCCACTTAAACATAAAAGAATATACCCATGAAACTATCACCATTTTCGAAATTACCCTTTATCTGCTGCATCACAATGAGTGTGTGCCTAAGTGCTTGTAACAATGATAAGGAACAAGCCGATATTCCAATTAATAACATCGAACCATTAGTTGGCATTTGGCAGGCACCCGCTTATGGCTATGCGCTGGATATGCAGGCCGATACTCATCAGTTATATCAGTTTACTTCAGAGTCTTGCCAAAAAATTGAATTTGATTTCGATCATGATGAGTTAAAAAGCAGTATGCAGCTCAGTGATGACAATAACTCTATTGTTAACACTTTTACTGGTGCCAAAAATCCTGGCATCGTGATGAACAAAGAAAATAGTTTGCCCGATCTTTGTGTGAACGACTTAACAGCCAATAAAGGTGATGCTAATTATCAATTTGATGCTCAGCGAGATTTTGAAATATTTTGGCAAACCTTTAGTCAATATTATGCGTTTTTTCATATTGAAGATGTAGATTGGGTTGAGGTGTTCCAATTAGCAAATGGCCAAATTAGCCCCCAGACCACTGAAGTTGAATTAGTTGAAATATTAACTGAAATGGTTGCCCCCCTAAGAGACTTCCACGTGCAGATCGGCAACGAAGATTTAGATATCTCCTTTTCGGTGCAACGAAAGGCCTCATTATACGCAATAGCGCTATTAGACTTTATCTCAACCCAGCAAGTTGAATTACCCTTTGGGCAAGAACAAGAAGAGGCCTTTGAAATTTACTTTGAAAATGCAGAACAACAGTCTATTGACGCCATTTTGAGCCATGTTGTGATGGACTCAGAAATTGAAATGAATGATAACGAAACAATGTTTTGGGCAACATTTGAAAATAATATTGGTTATCTCAATGTGACCACTATGGAGATAAATGGATTGGGTGATAGCGATAATAATGTCGCACAAAATAAAGTAATATTGACCGAGACCTTGGATGAAGTTATGCAGTACTTTGCTGATGTAGATGGCGTTATTATTGATGTGCGAAATAATGATGGCGGAGATGATTTTGTGAGTAGGATGATCACTAGCCGCTTTATCGATCAATCTTTACATGCGTATAGTAAACAGGCGAGATTAAGTGATAGTCGCACCCCACTGCAACAAGTTTTTATTGAGCCACAAGGTGATACTCAGTTTCTTGGACCGTTAGCAGTGATGACCAGTGCATCCACCTATAGTGCAGCTGAAACCTTTGCAATGAGCATGCGTCAGCGAGCAAATACCGTTTTAATCGGCGAAGCAACCGCAGGTGGCTTTTCTGATGGTCTCAATAAATCACTACCTCATGGCACAATATTTAGTTTGTCGAACGAATTTTACCTCACACCTGATAATGAAGAGTTTGAAGGGGACGGGGTGCCTGTGGATATTGAACAAGCATTTTTTACCCTAGAACAACGAGAGCAAGGTAATGATTTGGGTTTGGAAAAAGCGCAAGCGTGGATTATTCAGCAGTAATGATGGAGTGCGTTTCAGCAACACGTGAACGCTAAGTACCCTTCACGTGTTGCGATCAATCGTTGCTTTTAAACATTTCATTCTTCGATTAGAATAATTTTATCTGATGAGTTTGAATATCGCCACATCAAATGATGCTTCACCTGCACAGTCAAAGTATATTGGCTCAAAAGCAGTGCTGTTGATAATGCCAAGTGGGCTAGGCCCTTAAAAATGGTATTTAAAGGTTAGATCTAATGAAGGTTAAGCAGCTGCCGCTTGCTTTGAATGATAAATTGCTACATTTTGTTACAAAAGCTGCATCTTGATACGTATTTTATATTGAGTTAAAAATATACTGTATGGGTGTGCATAATTATGGAAGTAAACATGTGGTATTCCCCCATAAAAAAACTATCACTGATGGCGATATTATTAGTCGCATTTTCATCATTTGCTTATGCAGCGGATATCGCCCGCACATTACGAACCAATACTCAGGATAATAATGATCCAGATAATTTTATAGAGATAGGTTTGGGTGCAGGCGCATACGTTGGTTCGTCATTAACAGATTCAGATGGGATGTTTGCTAGCCCAATCATTAACCTCAGTGCCAGTTACAACTGGAATGGATTTTTTATCGATGTATTGGCTGAAACAGCCGAACCTATAGTCATAGGGTATAACGCTTACAACAGTGATAACTGGTCTTTTGACTTAGTGTTAGGCACAACTGATGGTGGCGTATCTGAAGACACCGACGATCGTTTTATCGGTATCATAAAAAGACAAAGCAGTACTATGCTGGGCTTACGATTAACGGGCTATTTTGGAAAAAACATTCTGCAAGTATCTCTCAAAAATGATGCAAGGGGTCGCAGTAAGGGTACCGTAGCGTCTGCCCTGTTGGGACGCAATTGGCAATACAGAAATTGGAACTTCCACGGCTTAGTTGGCCTGTATTTAGCCGATGCAAAATTTAATAATTATTATTATGGCGTGACAGAAGAAGAATCGGCAGTAACAGGGATACAAACCTTCGATGGTGAAGCTGCTATCACCTTTAACTCATCTATGGGTGTCACTTACCCCATAAGTGAAAACTGGATATATCGTGCCAATGTAGGTTTTGGTTCAAATTTTGGCCAAAATGATAGCTCTTTATTTGAGAAAAAAAGAAATTTTCATATCGGTATTCATTCCAGCATTAGTTACGTTTTTTAAGTGAGTATCCGGACTATGATACTCACTTATCAGAAACACTTAGCGTCATTTGTTTTTGGCTTTACTGCAGCGGTCTGCCTATACACGAGCAGCACTTATGCTGAAAATAATAGTCCCAAAGAGAATGCACTTGTCGTCACCCCTCTTCGTTGTGTCGCCTTACGGCAAGGGCAAGTTTGCTATCAGGAAGTCACCTTTAGATGGCATCAGCCAGAAGTGGGTAACTATTGCCTAGTGGAGTTATCTAGCTCTGACAATATAAAATGTTGGTCAAACGTAAAAACTGGCGAAGTGGACTTTGACTTTCAGTCTGATAAAAGTTTGACTTATGGCATCCGGAAAACGGATGAACAGACTAATCTATCCTCGGTACATATCACAGTGTCGTGGGTGTTTAAATCGTCTAAACGCCCTAAAGCTAGTTGGAAATTATTTTGATTGAAGAGCCCGACCTACCCCATATTATGTTAGTTGAAGACGATATGTCGCTGGCAGAATGGTTCAGCGATTATCTGACTGAACACGGTTATATGGTCACTTTAGTAAACCGTGGTGATGTCGCAGTTGAATTGATCAAAACAGATAACCCTGACCTAGTATTGTTAGATATCATGCTACCAGTAAAAGACGGCTTTGATGTGTGCCGAGAAGCTCGCAGTTTCTATCGCGGACCCATTTTAATGATGACGGCACGGGATCAAGAAATGGATGAAGTGTTAGGCCTTGAATTAGGTGCAGATGACTACGTGACTAAACCCGTCAAACCCCGGGCATTGTTATCCAGAATAAAGGCCTTGTTACGCCGCTCGAATAACCAAAGTGAGGTTGCAACCTCAAGCGAAAATCATATACAGCTTGGACACTTTCATCTTGACGCTAATTCACGCACAACGAAGTTAAACGATGAACCAGTAGCCATTTCATCTAATGAATTTGATGTGCTTTGGCATTTAGCCCAATCAGCAGGCCAGGTAGTAAATCGAACTGAACTTGTGCATCAACTCCGTGGCTTTGATTACGACGGTTTTGACCGAAGTGTCGATATGATTGTGTCCAGACTGCGCAAAAAACTCGGCGACGATGCGAACAACCCTTTTAGAATAAAGACCATTTGGGGAAAAGGTTACTTGTTGGTAGCTAACGCGTGGTCATAGGATCTGTTGAACTGTTATATGTCGGTGAGATATGAAAAAACTCACACTCTCCTTAATCGTTGCGATATTGACCGCCATCATTTTTTTAGGATGGGGACTGGATACATTTTTTAATGAATACCAAGAACAAAAAGACACGGATGAATATAGTGCCTATCGAAAAATTATCGCACCATTGGCCAATACCCTAGACAAAACTGACAACTTTGAACAATTCGTCACAACTTGGCAAAACCAAAACCAACAACAACTAACGCTTACTCCTCTAGCAGAATTCCCCTTACCCGCCAGCCTGCGTGATAATTTCAGTCAAGGCGAACCACTGGTTTTAGAATCAGAGGAGCTGATTACAGTGAACCAGCTTTTGTTGTCACAGCAGCAAGTATTAACTCTGAATATCCAGCAACATTCCAAACAAGAAGGCAACTTAACTTTGCAAGTTGCCTTAACCACAGTATTTTATGCAGGCATTTTACTGTGTGTATTTATATGGCTTTATCCGCTGATAAAGCGATTACGACTACTCAGAAGTACAGCAAAAAATTTTGGAGAAGGTGATTTTTCTGAACGCATTCATATTTCGTCTACATCTTATATTGTTGATATTGAAAATGAATTTAATCGTATGGCAGAGAAAATAGAAACCTTAGTGGAAGACAACAAATTATTAAGCAACGCCGTGTCACATGACTTGCGCACACCTTTGGCTAGGCTACGTTTTGGTATTGAGGCCTTAAGCGAAACCAATAAACCCGAAACCAAAGAAAAGTATATCCAACACTTAAGCCAAGACATCCAAGAAATGGAAAACCTAGTCGGTGTATTGCTTGATTATGCCCGGCTCGACCAGAAAATGATTAACGTTGAACGTTTACCTCTAAATCTAAATACGCTGATTGAAGGCTGTGCCCGTAATCTCACTTCAAGCGATTCATCTGCGGTATCAATTGATGTTAGTGGGTTGTCCAAAATTCAGATTATCATCGATGGTAATGAAAATTATCTGTCCATGTTAATCAATAATTTACTGTCTAACGCACAACGATATGCAGTTAAGCATGTTCGAATCACCACTAAGCAAACAACTACTAGCTTGATTATGTGTGTTTCTGACGATGGCCCGGGCATACCTGTGGAAAAGCGTGGGGAGATATTTAAACCCTTTATTCGAGGTGAAAATCAGATCGAACAAAAGGGTTATGGTATGGGCTTGGCAATAGTCGCTAGGATAGCCGTATGGCATGGCGCGCATGTTGTGATTAGTCAATCTGACGAGCTTGGTGGTGCGAAATTTACTATAACGTTTAAACGTTACAATAAATAATCACTAAACTTTCTTAACAAACTCAGACTTCAATTTCATGGCTCCTATACCATCAATTTTACAATCGATATCGTGATCACCATCCACCAAACGAATATTCTTCACTTTAGTGCCCACTTTAACAACAGCAGAAGACCCTTTTACTTTGAGATCTTTGATCACCGTAACAGTGTCACCATCGGTAAGCACGTTGCCGTTTGAATCTTTGATAAACTTTTCGTCTGTTTCAGCTGACTCAGGTCCTCCGTTCTGGGGCCATTCATGTGCACATTCTGGGCACACATAAACATCTCTATCTTCATAAGTGTAAGTTGAACCACACTTAGGGCACTGAGGTAAATCGCTCATGAAAAAATCCTTACTACATTCTTATAAAAAACAGTTAGCGATAATTATCCGTGCTTTGCTGGACGATTGCCAGCTCCATACGATGGATTTAAATGAGGTTAGCTATGAAAGTAAAAGAATAAAAAATTGATTAGAATAGTTATATCACAGTGGTTTTGTCTTTGTGCTTAATACCTATAATTAAGCTTGTTGTCGTATATAAGTGGCAGTACTTGGTGCGATCCCTAGGTTACCTTTGTCTCTATTACCTAACAAAGAATTGATCACTGCTAACAAAGAAAAGTGATGTATCGCGTGGCTAGAAACAAATACTAATTCGCGGGCTAAGGTCGATTTAGTCTGGGCATTTTGAGTTTCTTTAACAGAAGTTTCACAGACTATATTAAGGGGCATATCAGCGTCTAACTGATTGATCTCTTGTAACCATTGCTCAATCTTTTTCCATTCTAACAGAGCAGCTTTAGGACAAGTTTCAATACTAGAGTAACGATTTCGTCTATTGTAGTTAACCAGACCTTGGTTTAGCCCATCTTTTAAAGCCGAATAATGGTCCAATATATGGCGAATATGTGTACCAGCGCTACTAGCAAAATGCGGTTTGAGCACCACTTGATAATTTTCAGCAGTGAGACCCAGCAAAAATTCCTTAGCCTGTTTAACCGTCTCTAATTGGCCTTCAAGTGTTACAGTGTTATTGAGCATATGCTTCCTGTTTTATTATTGATTTTATTATTCTTCATTAATGACCTCAGGCACTGAAATTAAATTTCATTTAATTTTCAGCATTACAATCATTTGTCCGCCAAGATGAGGTTCATATTAATGCTGAGTAATATTACTACACTAACATTACAGTCATATTATTTTTTAATATCATTATTTAACTGTGTATTTAAAGTACAACGATCCAGTTGTTATGGCCACAAAGCAAAGTTTTAATCGAGTAAAGCTTTGGTTATATGAGTTTATACGCAAATAAAAAAGCTTCCTCGCAGACTCCTCACATTCATTACCCTCCTATAGACCCTATTTATTTATTTATTAATAAATAAATAAATAAACATACTGAACGACACATCAGGTCAATATGTTGCTAGTATTTTATCAATGAAATTATGCCACATTGCGTTAAGCTCCCAGATTGTCAACACATCTGCTAGACCATATATCCAGGGCTATTTAATTGTGTAAAAACAGCACCACTCAGGTTCAAGAGAAAATTATTAAGCGTCGAACTCCCCTACTCAACTTGAATATTATAATAGGTTTGATTTAGCTTATCCATTAAGACTGATTCTTGTATCCTGTGTTTTGGAATCAAACCCATCACCTTTAATGTTTTAAAATGCTCTTGGGTTGGCAGGTTTTAACTGAGCATTCTAAGAGTGCCAATGTGATTATTTCTTAAATGTTATAATGAGGCATTGAGTGAGTTTTCTGATGCTTTTGAGTTGTAACACGGGTCGCAAATATAATCACAGCTATACTCTAGTCGTATAGTTGCCTCCATGCCCTGCTTTCTTAGCGGAATAACAAATGAGTATAAATTATTTTATAATGAAAAAAACAGCATGATTTCGAGTGCAACTTCATTCAAAATCCACTACATAAATAAAGACTTTAGTACGCTATCACTAGAGACGATATGGCGTCTATCATCGATATATTGTAAGCAGCGAGAAGGTACTCGAGTCATTCAAATGTTCTGTTATAGTAAGTTAATTTAATAAACATATAGAAGAGGTTTACATGAAAAAAGGATTAGGAATTATTACTTTGTTAGCGCTGCTGATAGCTGGTGGTGCTTGGTATATATTAAGCGGAGCAGGCGATTTTATCCGTGTGCAAATAGAACAACAGGGGAGTAAATATCTTGGCACAACAGTGTCAGTTTTTAAGGTAGACTTAGCATTAACGGAAGGCCGAATGACCATAAGTGATTTGGATATAAAAAATCCTGTGGGCTTCAGCAAAGAGGATGCATTTAGTGTTGATGTGATCATTCTAGATTTAGGCGAAGTAATCAACGAGCCTTATGTGATTCAGACTATTAGCATTGATGCTCCGGAAATTCTTTATGAAGTAGACAAAGATGGAAAGGGTAACCTAATAGAACTAAAAAATAATTTAGCCGCCGCTCTACCAAAAACTGAACAGGAATCTGCACCCGCATCACAAGACTCGGCTAATCCCTTAGTGATTGTTGAAAATCTGACCGTCAGCAATATACGTCTTAAATTAAACTTTGAAAATTTGCCTACCGGTGATTTTAATTTAGACACAAAAACGTATGAAGTTACCCTACCCACTTTTAATGCTGGACCTATCGGCCAACCTAATGGCATGCCAGCAGACCAAGTAGGTATTGCGGTAGTTAATGCCATGCTCGAAAACATTATTACTGCGGCTAAATCTCAAGCGAAAAAACACTTGTCAAAAGAGGCAAAGAAAAAAGTTAAACAAGAACTCGAGAAACAAAAGGGAAAGTTGTTGGATAAAGCTAATGACAAGCTCAAAGGTCTATTTAATTGATTTAGTAATCATTATTAAAAGTTGCTGTAACTTATAAATCTGTCGTAGGTGTTTTTGCTTAGCAAAGCACAAAACACCTCATTATTTTCCAGTTAACTTACACTCTATGCAGACAACCCACAGGGGGTTATTGATAATAATAAGTTAAATATGCTCGTGCAGCTTTAAAATATAAAGGTGTATCAATTGTCTGTCTGCCACTGAGTATTTACATCCATATCGGAGCCTTTTTTAGTAGTCTGGATAACTAACTAAGCTTCAATTGCTGGACAGGACAACACCATATAATATGGTGCGAACTTTTTAAGTATCATAAATTTGAATTGTCCACTTTACATATTTATCAACATATTATTTTTAATAAACTACCAATATTATTTCTCTGTAACTTTGAAACAAACACATGTTATGTACTCATAACAACCAACATCCATCATTAACTATGCTGCTAACCTAGTGGTTACAAATTAGCCGCAAGGCTTCGAAAAACGATTTAGACTTCAATCAACTTGCCACAGTACAAACGAGACTTACAGACAGCTACAAAAACCATAGAAGTGAAGTTTTATGCCACAAAATATAACCTGCTTTACCCCTCGGCGAGAGAACAAAAGTTCTACTAAACTGAATCCTAGTAGGTCAGTACGATCATCTAGTTATTAGATACTAATGCTCTTTTACGAAGCATAATTTAATTGGACCACTCAGCACATTTACAGTGATCTTTTAAGTGTTTTTCACCCATCATTCTGGTTGGTAAAGTGTTGAAGAGTATTGGGATGTGCCCTTTCACTTTACCAGTTTTGACTCATTAATTGTCTAAACCCACCGTATCACTTTTAATTCACTACTAATGAAAGCAGCTATTCAGCTTAAAGATTTTATTTCATTAGATAATTCATCTTTACCACATGAATCATAGATAGCACTTGACCTAATCCATCAAATCTTTTAAAGTTTCAGTAATTTCTGAAACTTTAAAAAGGCAACCTCCTCATGAAAATGACACCAATGATAGAAACCTTTGTGATGCACTTTGGCGAAATGGGCAGTCGCTGGGGGTTTAACCGAACTGTGGGGCAAATGTATGCATTGCTAGTGATCACTAAAGAGCCCATCAGTGCCAACCAAATTGCTGAGGCGTTGAGCATTTCTCGCGGTAATGTAAGCATGGGTTTGAAAGAACTGCAGTCTTGGCAGTTAATACAACTTCATCACAAACCAGCAGACAGAAAAGATTATTTTCACACTAATGGCAGTATTTGGGATATGGCGAATCGTGTATTTGAAGAGCGTCGTAAACGAGAAATGGACCCAACATTGTCTTTATTAAGAGATATCCTACTAGACACGCCAGGCAACGAAGAAGAAGAACATGCTCAACAAAAGCTTAGAGAGGTGCATGACTTACTTGAAGGCATCACCAAATGGTCAAGCGAGCTACAACGTTTAAGTCCAGAAAAACTCGACACGTTGATGAAGCTAGGCTCAGGTGTAGGCAAAGTATTGGATTTGAAAGATAAATTACTCAAACGAACTAATGAGTAACAGACCCAACATAAGAAAACTATTTAGTAATTAACAACAAATTTTCTCACATTATAAATGAGGTGCACTATGGATGATGTCTTCTTGTTGTCTCGCCTACAATTTGCAGCCAACATCAGCTTCCATATTTTATTTCCCAGCATCACGATTGCGTTAGGCTGGTTCTTATTTTATTTCAAGTTACGTTTTAACATCAGTGGGCATCCAGTGTGGATGCGTATTTATCGTTTCTGGGTAAAAGTATTTGCCCTTAGCTTTGCTTTGGGTGTGGTGAGTGGCATTACCATGTCGTTCCAATTTGGAACAAATTGGCCGGGATACATGGAAACAGTAGGTAATATTGCAGGGCCGCTGCTCGGTTATGAAGTACTCACCGCCTTCTTTTTAGAAGCCACCTTTTTAGGGGTGATGTTGTTTGGTATTCACCGTGTACCAAGCTGGTTGCATACTTTAGCAACGTTGCTAGTAGCGGTGGGCACAACACTTTCTGCTTTTTGGATCATCGCACTTAATTCGTGGATGCAAACCCCAGCAGGTTTTGAAATGCGTGATGGTGTAGCATATGCCTTAGATTGGTCGGAAATCATTTTTAATCCGTCCTTCCCTTACCGTTTGACACATGTGTTGTTAGCGTCTGCTTTAACTGCTTCTTTTTTAATCGCTGGTATCTCTGCTTATCGTATTCTCAGAGGTGATAACAAAAAAGCTCCCCAACTAGCTCTCAAAACAGCAGTTTTTGTAGCAGCATTGTTGATGCCACTACAAATATTTGTTGGCGACTTACACGGTTTAAATACTTTAGAACATCAACCTCAAAAGATTGCGGCGATGGAAGGTGTATGGGAAACACAAAAAGGCGTGCCTCTTTTATTGTTTGCAATACCAGACGAGGAGAATCGTACAAACCATTTTGAAATAGCGATTCCAAACATCACCAGCATTATTTTAACCCACGACCCTGAGGGAGAGATACAGGGCTTAAACGATTTTATTGGTGAACATCCACCCGTTGCACCTTTATTTTATGGATTTAGAATTATGGTGGGTATGGGTATGTTAATGCTTACCATTGCATGGTTCACAAGCTTCAAATTAGTACGTAACAAACAGCTCAGTAAAGGTATCTTATATAGCTTAGTGGGTATGAGTTTTTCTGGGTGGATAGCGACATTGGCAGGCTGGTATGTCACAGAAATTGGTCGTCAACCTTATCTGGTGTCAGGCTTATTAAAGACCTCAGATGCCGTTACAGACATTGCACCAGAAAACGTGCTATTTACTTTTGTTTTGTATCTATCAGTGTATGTGGCTTTATTGATCGCTTATCTACATACGCTGTTCCTGATGGCACGAAGAGCAGTAGAAATAGAAGAAATACAACCTAAAGAAAGACTTTTACAAAAGAAATTTCGCAGTTTACCCAACACAACAGAGGCAGCTTTATTATGATTGCAGATGTTAACTTACCCATTATTTTCGCCGGACTAATGGCCTTATCAATTATTGTTTATGCGATTTTAGATGGCTACGACTTAGGCGTAGGCCTATTATTGCCTCTAAATAATGATCGTCAAGCGGATCAAATGATCGCTTCTATTGGCCCATTTTGGGATGCTAATGAAACATGGTTAGTACTGGCTGTAGGGTTATTATTGATTGCTTTTCCAACGGCACACAATGTCATCCTAAAAGCGTTGTATATTCCATCAGCCATCATGTTAGTTGGCTTGATATTAAGGGGAGTCGCATTTGACTTTCGAGCCAAAGTAGCTCAAGTCAATAAACACCGTTGGAACCAGATATTTAAGCTCGGTTCCCTTATTGCATCCACTAGTCAAGGCTATATGTTGGGAAGTTTTGTGATGGGGTTTGAAAAATCTGCAACCGCTTATATATTTTCAATCATGAGTGCATTAGGGGTCGCTTGTGCCTATGCGTTAATTGGTAGTACTTGGTTGATTTTAAAAACCACTGACGACTTACAACTACGCGCCATAAAATGGGCTAAGTTAATGGGAAAAATTAGTTTTTTGGGTATATTGGCGGTCTGCATCATTAATCCACTAATTAATCAATTCGTGTTTGAACGTTGGACTACCGCCCCATTTGCCTATTTTATGGCTATTGTGCCATTTGTTTGTTTCACCTTATTGTTCATAGGCAATAAGGTACTAAAACAACTACCACTGAAGGACGACAGCGGATGCTGGCTACCCTTTCTGATCACGGTGGTGGTCTACGTATTTTGTTTTTGTGGACTAGCCTTTAGTTTCTACCCTTATGTGGTTCCTGGTGAGATAACCATTTGGCAAGCAGCCAGCGCTCCTGAATCACTACGTTTTATTTTATATGGCGCGTTGGTAGTTATTCCTTGTATTTTGTTATACACCATATTTTCGTATCGAGTTTTTTGGGGTAAAGTGCAAGACTTGCACTATTATTAAATGACTAAATAACTAAATAACTAAATAACTAAATAACTAAATAACTAAATAACTAAATAATCAGTGATTGGTCTGAGGTAGTCATTATGTTTTTACATACTTATGTTCAGAACTTTGCATGTGCAAACATTCGAAAACCTTAGACCATATCTCAGCACATCATCCAAAAAAATTTATAAACTAGACAATTCTTTGCGCTTTATACTTTTATTCAGCCCTGCCTATGATTAATAAATAGGATGAGGTTTGCACTCAGCTTAATGTATGAATAATCATGTTTTTTATATCGGTTGAACATCACATCTCAACTAAAGTGTTATCCGATTTAGATAAAACCTACTTATCCAAATTGTTATAATGTCATCAAGCTGTCATTTCTCCATCACATAAATGTCATCACACTTTCATATGCTGATCCTTTTAAACCAGCATAAAAAGGTAAAAGTGATGCAAATAATCAAAAGTTCTAAGTATTCAGCCCTTGCTTTGGCAATGAGTTTGTCTTTAACAGGTTGTTTTTTAGAAGGTGATGATGGTGTAAATGGTATTGATGGCACTCAGGGTTCAGCAGGTACTCTTGGAACCAATGGTATCGACGGTCAAGACGCCAATGCAAATATCAGCTTAAAATTGGTTGGACGTATCAAACTAAATCCCAACGATCCTGAAGGCGCGGCGGAAATAGTTCAGTTTCATTCAGCGTCGAAAACTATTTATGCAATTAATGGTGCAGCAGTTGAGCCAACGATTGAGATGATTGATGCCTCATCTCTAACGACAGAAGCTTTGAGTAACCCTCTATCTAATGAAAATTTAACATCCATAGCTTTAGTTCTGCCTACTGAGCAAGGTGGTATTATATTAGGAGGCCCCACTAGCATTTCAATATCAGGAGATTGGATGGCTGTAGCGGTACCTGCTAAAGATCTTGCCACTAATGGCATGGTCTTGTTTTATAGTGGCCTAGATATGTCTTCGCCAACGTTTGTAAAAGCCGTGGAAGTAGGTAACTTGCCTGATATGGTCACTTTTACACCCGATGCCAGCAAAGTATTAATAGCTAATGAAGGCCAGCCAAGTGGTGACTACAATATTGACCCCGAAGGTTCGGTATCAGTCATCACAATGGTAGATGGCACACCAAGCGATACATCAATCAATATCGACTTTTCTGACTATAATGACAAACAAGCTGACCTCGAAGCACAAGGCATGCATTTTCCTAATCCGTCGGGTCGTATTATCAATGGCACTTTGATCAGCACAACAGTGGCGCAAGATTTAGAACCTGAATATATTACTACCACCAACGACATTGCATACGTCACGCTTCAAGAAAATAACGGTTTAGCGATTATTGATCTAGCGAATAACAGCGCGCAAGTGATAGGTCTTGGCTTCAAAGATTGGAGTGATTACCAGTTCGATGGCATGGAAGATGGCACTGTAAGTTTTGGTAAATATGACAATCTGTACGGAATGTATATGCCGGATACCATCGCCTCATTTCAATGGAAAGATGCATACTTTTTATTAACCGCAAACGAAGGCGATGCAAGAGAGTATTTTTTTGATACGTTAAATGCTGACGGTGAACAAGATGAGGACCTATGCGACGCGGCAGGCGGTCAAGACTTTGATGAAAAGGATGGTTGTTTATCTTTCTCCGAAGAAACTCAGGGCAGACGACTTAATTTTGAGACTGGCTCAAATCTAGACACCATTGCTGGCGATGATCCAAAAGATTTTGATTTCACTGCCTATCCACTAGGACGTTTAACGGTAACCAAAGCATTGGGTGACAGTGACAATGATGGTGAATATGAAGCGCTTTATGCATACGGTGCGCGTTCATTCACTATCTGGGACAGCAATGGTTTAGTGGTATTTGATTCAGGCGATGACTTTGAGCGCATTAGTGCTTCTATTCATGGCAACGCATTCAATAACAACAACGATGAAAATGAAGGGGACTCTCGCTCTGCCAACAAAGGTCCAGAGCCCGAAGCATTAACGGTTGGGCAAGTAGGTGATAAAACTTATGCCTTTATTGGTATGGAGCGTTTAGGTGGCATTTTTGTTTACGATGTCACTAACCCTTATGACGCCAAGTTTGTTGATTATGTAATTAACCGTGACTTAACCGAAGGTGGTGACTTAATCGGTGATAGCGCACCAGAGGGTATGGTGTTTGTTGATGCAAACACTAGTCCAACAGGCAGGGCTTTACTTATTATTGGTAATGAAGCGAGCGGTACAGTATCGGTATGGCAGATTACTGAGGGCTAAAAGTTTCGAACTCAAAAGTGCACACCACATAGCAAAGGAGCGTCAGAAGCCGGCCATTACGATTCAAAGAAGGAAGAAAAATATATTCACTTGTGACTTCTTTTTCATTGTTTGGCTTACGTTCTTTTGCACTAAACTACGATGCCAGAAGCTGCATAATAATTTTTCGTACTTAATTCTACAGATAATAAGAAACGGCGTTATTTACTAAGTAACGCCGTTTTTACTTTTATTTTAAACTACAAACCCGTAACTCAGAGCTACCATTACTCCGCATACTTGTCTTTCATCAAATAGGCGAAAGCCGTGTTAAAGGCGACTTCTTGAAACATCTTCAATCCTGTCTCGGGCATAGGCACAAGTACTGGGTTACGCTTCAATGATTCTTTAATCGCAGTAGGAGATAACACTATCACCTCAACATCAGTCAACAACTCTAATGCGGCTTCCATTTTAAAGCCTACTGCACCACCAGCAAATTTACCTTTCATTGGTCGCTGACGAATAACAATGTGGTCTATTTTGTAGTCCTGTACTAATTGCGCAAAAGTTTTTTGAAAATAGCGTAAATCTTTAGCGATTGCGTTTTTAGGCAATGATAGTTTGCGCGTATGGCAATCAGGAATTTGGAATACTTCTTCAGCCAATGATAACAAACATATATTTGCATCATTACTACTTAAATCAACACCGATTACCCGCATAACATTTTACTCTTACTTTTAATTTTAACTTGAATTGCAGGTATTATAACTTAATTCCTAAAAATCAGTGATACCAATACATCAATAAAACGATGTTGAGTGAATTACACAGTTGCACCAACATGTATCTTCACTTAATAATTATTTAAAGGTATAAAATGTTAACACTGTATGGCTTCGATGTGAGTAACTACTTCAATATGATCAAACTAGCCTTAGCTATTAAAGGTATTGAATATAAATCGGTCATCCTTTATCCCAATCAGTCAGCAGACTATTTAACTAAAAGTCCGATGGGCAAAGTACCTGCTTTAGAAACTGAGCAAGGTATTTTAACTGAAACCAATGTCATCCTTGAGTATCTTGATGACACTTACCCAGACAAACCTCTGTATCCAGGTAATATGTTTGAAAAAGCTAAGATTAAAGAATTGATTAAGATAACAGAGTTATACTTAGAACTTCCTGCAAGACGTTGTCACTCTGAAGTCTTTTTTGGACAAGTCGCCGACGAACTGACTAAAAAAGAGGTTAAACGTGCTTTATGTAAAGGTATCGAAGGTTTGGCTCGTTGCGCCCACTTCAGTCCTTATCTGGCAGGCAATCAACTAACAGCTGCTGACATAGTGTTTCTTTATAGCGCTGATTTAGCATCTGCAGTTGCTGGTAAATTATTTGATATTGACTTACTTGATATAGCACCGGGTGCTAAGCAACTTATGGCTACATTAAATGAGCGTGAAGATGTTATTAAAATCGCAAAAGGCAGAAAAATAGCCAATATAGAATTCAAAAAATATATTGCTAATCTTAGTTAAATATTACAACTACTGATCAATTAATAAAATGTTGGCGTAACACGTGTTATAAATGTATCTATTTTTGAAGAACAAACATGAGTTTCACCACAAACGCAAAATTTAGCTGTCCTTACTGCATGGTCATAAATAATATTGAAATTGATGAGGAAAACGATTTAAACCAGCAACAAATTGTAGATTGTCAAATTTGTTGTTCACCCATTGAAGTTTTTGTAACGGCTGGTATTAATGACCAATTTAATATCATAGCCACTACTGACAGTGAATAACAAAACAATAAGGTCACTAGATGATAGATGTATTTAATGCTAATCAGTCGTTACAAGTCATTATTCAAAAAGCAGAAGATGAAAGAACGTTGGTAAAGCTGGTTACAAAACATATACACAACTACGAGTTTTCAACACAAGTTGATAGTGATGAGATTGACATAGCCTTTGCTGCCAGTGGGGGGGCAACTCGCTGGGTCAACAGCGACAATTTGAAGATTAAATGCGAACCCACACCAAATAGACAGACTACCTTCGGTGATATTTTAATTGAGCAACCTCAGGGGTATGTCAACTTAGCTACACCGGCAGGCTTTATTCCCTTAGTGGATGTTATCTATTCGCAAGGTCAACTTAGTTTAAAACAACTAAACTAGCGTCCCAGAAATCAATTAGTTTACAATTGGCCCACACATGTTGGCCAATTTTTGTTTATCTCAAGTTGGTGGTAACCTGACGCCATTCTATCTGTATAAGTCAAAATCATATTTATGGTCAAGATGCCTCGAAATATAATAACATGGTGCGCAATCGCTTTTATCAGCCTACATTTGCCTAGCCTTGCACAGCAGCTAACCTTTAATAAGTCTAAACAAAGTAAGCAGATGTATTTCAATTATTCTTGGTCAGATCATCAAGAGCAAGCACAAGACATCGCTTTCACATTGCCATTGTTGAAACTTAACAAACAAACTCACAAAAAATTCATTCCTAGTTTAGCTCAGCAGTATGTATATATTGAACTGCACAAAGCTGCACGTAAGATCAGCCCCAAAGAAGCTAGAGTTCAGATACAACGAAGAGGACAAGATATACAAATTGAAGTTACCAGTAGATCCAATAATTTATTAGAGCGGTGGCAACGTTCAATGGATCAAAGTAAGGAAAAAGCTCTTAACCAATATCTTCAAGATAATTATTACAGTTACTTTCGTTCTCATCTTGGCCAAAAAGCGATAAAGCCTGATCACTTGCGGTATATCTCAGAAAACAAAACGGCCTTATTACCTATAGCTCAAGCAGTGTTCGAAAAACTTCCTATCAATAGTGACACCCGCGCCTATGTGAATTTAGTTCTCAGCTGGGTACAAAGCATTCCTTACAATAAATTAGAAGATCGCTTAAATTCTAATGGTGCTGGTTACCTGCCACCACTTTCTGTTGTGGCCAATAACCAAGGGGACTGTGATAGCAAAGCGGTATTAATGGCAAGCTTAATCCGCTCTTTACTGCCAGATGCAAAAATGACGATGTTATATTTACCTAATCATGCATTATTGGGCATCGTTCTGCCTTTTAGAGACGGCGAACAAACCTTAGCTATAAATGGCTCAGACTATTTATTAATGGAACCCACAGGCCCCGCCAAGATCCCTTTAGGTAATATTGCAACGCGCAGCAGCACAGATATTGCCGGTAATATGTATAGTTTCGAGGAAATACCTTAAGGTTTCTGGTCCTAATTAAGATTAATTAGTCATGCCTAATAATATCACATCAGGCTAATGTTCTATTATCGGCGTTAATGCTTCAATAAAGTCTTCGCGACGCGGGACTGTGATGACGAGATAAAACCTACCTTTAAGATATCAATATTGATCTTATCGTTATCAACTAACATCATAGTACCGCGTTTTATTAATGCTTAACTTTCACTTTCATTAACTACATTTTTGACTAACTGCACTTTTTACTAACTACACTTTTTACTAACTGCACTTTTTACTAACTGCATATTTGTTGTCCAAACATTTTGCTTATAATTGTTCCTCAGCAAATTCTGCTAATCTACTGCGCACAACTCCGTCTAAATTTATTGTGGCACTACCAGAGAAACTCTTGAATTTCTCTACTATGTAAGTTAAACCTGAAGTCACAGCGCTTAGATAATTACTATCAATTTGCGCTAAATTACCACTACATATCAACTTAGTACCTTCACCACATCGAGTAATAATAGTTTTTAATTGAGATGCAGTCAGATTTTGTGACTCATCGAGTATGACAATGGCATTTTGAATACTTCGACCACGCATGAAATTGACTGATTTAAACTGAATATTCGCTTTTTCCATGATGTAACTCATGGAGCTTTTCACATTTTCATCATTTTTATGTAGCACCTCTAAACTGTCAGTGATGGCAGCAAGCCAAGGCGCCATTTTTTCTTCTTCGGTGCCAGGTAAAAAACCAATAGACTCAGCGATTTCAGGTGTGCTCCTGGTTACGATTATCTTGTCATACATATTTTTTTCTACGACCATTTCAAGTGCTGCTGCTAAAGCCAGTAAGGTTTTTCCACTCCCTGCTGGCCCGGTTAAAATAACTAAGTCAATATGTGGATCGAGCAATGCATGTAAACCCATTGCTTGGCCAATATTTTTTGGTGAAATACCCCAAGCTCTTCGCGCCATGAGTCTTTCGTAACCTAAGTCTAGAACATCCATATAGTCGCCGCTGACGGACTCAACTAGACCAGCAAAATGCTGGCTTCCATCTAATAAAAATTCATTTACATATGCATTGGGTAATACGTTACGTTCAATAGTGTGAATAGTATCTCGGCCTTCTGTACGACTATCTACCGATTTCACCTCATCCCAAAAATTACCGTTAATATGATGATAGCCCTTAGACAAATATTTAATATCGGTGACCATCTGATCGGTGCGATAGTCTTCTACATGTGCCAATCCAGCTCCTTTGGCCTTTAAACGCATATTGATGTCTTTAGTGACCAATACCACTTGTTTTGAATGTTGAGATTTTTGTAAATACAACGCACTGTTGATAATCCGATTATCATTTTCGTTACTGGTGAAAATTTGCTGCGACACGGGTACACCGTGGTCGACAAAAATTGATAAACTGCCTGTCGGCGCGGACTCTCCTGCACCGAAACCTTGCATTGATACTCCCTGCATTAGATCTTCAGGGGTGGCATCGTGAAGTAAATTTTCCATGGCTCGAATAGATACTCGAGCATCGCGGGCAACATCTTTTTTACTGTCTTTGATATAATCCAATTCTTCAAGAACTGTCATGGGCACAACAACATCGTTTTCTTTGAAGGATAAAAAGGCAAGGGGTTCATGAAGCAGTATATTAGTATCTAACACGTAAATTTTTGTACTTGCTACTTTTACTCGTGACATCCGGCGCTCCTATAGGATTTTGATACAGTACCTGCCAGTTAAGTCATGTTTTTTAATAAGCCTTCGTGCATTTAATAAACACTTATGCTTAAAACATACTTAACTACAGGCTTACTATTAAACAATAAAACACTTTCTCTAGACAATCATCTACTTTTAGACAGTACAGGGTAAATTTTTTGTTACAATGCGCACCGCACTGGCCTCCAGTGACTTAGTATGAACCCACAGTAGTAATTTCATAGGTGATAACAAGACAATGGCTAAGCAACAATTTTTTGCCTTGGGGCAACGTTGGCTCAGTGATACTGAAACTGATTTAGGTCTAGGTACTATTGTGCAAATTGAAGCACGCACAGTCACAGTGGTATATCCAGCTACGGGTGAAAGTCGTATCTATGCAGCCCAGACTGCTCCTTTGACACGTATAGAGTTTGTGATTGGCGATAGCGTAAAAAGCCATGAAGGCTGGGAGCTGCTAGTCGAGCAAGTACAGGAAAAAGATAACCAACTTACATATATTGGACATCGAACTGATAATAACGAAGCTGTTACTCTAAAAGAAACCTTCGTCGACCACCATTTTCAGCTTAATCAACCAGAACAACGATTACTGAATGGACAGTTTGATGACCCCAAATGGTTTGACTTACGTGAACAATGTCTGTCCCATCAATTCGAGCATAGCACCTCATCGTTACTCGGTTTTGTTGGTGCAAGAGTCGATCTTATTCCTCACCAGTTACACATAGCCTCTGAAGTAGGCAGACGCCATGCTCCAAGAGTATTACTGGCTGACGAAGTTGGCTTAGGTAAAACAATTGAAGCTGCCTTAATTATTCATCAGCAGTTACTCACTGCTAGAGCTCAGAGGGTGTTGATTGTTGTACCATCTAGTTTGGTACATCAATGGTTGGTAGAAATGCTACATAGAGTTAACTTGGCTTTTTCAGTATTTGATGAACAACGCTGTGAAGCTATGTCAGAAGATGCAAGTAATCCATTTGAAGCTGAACAACTGATCATATGCAGTCTTGACTTTTTGACCCACAACAGCCGCTACTACCAACAAGCACTTGAAGCAGATTGGGATTTAATGGTGGTAGATGAGGCACATCATTTAATCTGGTCGCAAGGCCAGCCCTCCCAGCAGTATCAGGTTATAGAAGGCTTAGCCAATGTCACTAAAGGGGTCTTGCTGCTTACTGCCACCCCTGACCAACTTGGACATGAAAGCCACTTTGCTAGACTAAGACTACTCGACCCGGCACGTTTTCATGACTATCAAAGCTTTGTCGCAGAAGAAAAACAGTATAGCCAGTTGGCGACTGCCATAAGCCCATTGCTTACCGGAGATAAATTAAGCGACCACAATATTCAGGCTATTAGTCAATTTGCAGCGGCTGATATGTTGCAAGGTATAGATGCAACAGACTCAGAAACTAAGACTAAATTACTGCACACTTTATTAGATCAGCATGGCACAGGACGATTATTATTCAGAAACAGTCGGGCTGGAGTGAGTGGTTTTCCAAGTAGAAAATTATTCAGTTATTCATTAACCCAACCTATTGAGTATTCTTTACTTCTAGCAGAGGAACCAAATAATATTCAGTTACAGCTGACACCAGAAAGGCATCCAGACGTGGTCAATACTTGGGTGAATTTTGATCCCAGAGTTGATTGGTTTACAGCCCAGTTAAAATTATTAAAGGGCGAAAAGGTCTTAACGATTTGTGCTAACGCCAGTTCTGCATTGCAATTATCAGAAGTATTGCGAGTAAAATCAGGCACCCGCTCAACTGTATTTCATGAAGGTATGGGGATCGTTGAACGAGACAGAGCTGCTAATTATTTTGCTCAATCTGAAGACGGCGCTCAAGTGCTAATTTGCAGCGAAATTGGCAGTGAAGGTCGTAACTTCCAGTTTGCACATCATTTAATTTTGTTTGATTTACCTTTAGTACCTGACCTTTTAGAACAACGCATAGGTCGACTCGATCGTATAGGCCAAAAACACGATGTGTGTATTCATGTTCCTTATTTTGATATGAGTGCTCAGCAAGTGTTACTCAATTGGTATCACGAAGGTTTAGGCGCTTTCGAGCATACTTGTCCCACTGGAATGACGGTGTATGAAGAAACCCAAGAAATGTTATACACCTGTATTCAAAATCCTGAAGATATCCCTAAGTCAGATCAGCTGATCAAACAAACCGCTAGCCTACACCGCGAACTCAAGTTAAAACTTGAGCAAGGTAGAGATAAATTGTTAGAGCTCAATTCATCGGGTCAAGGAAGAGTTGATGTCTTTTTAGAGCAAATTATGCAGGCAGAACAGTCACCTAAACTCGAACTCTTTATGACTCGCCTGTTTGATGCCATTGGTTTGTTACAAGAGGATCATGATGAAAGCTGCTATTTATTGCGCCCTACCGAAACCATGATTAGCCCTCTTCCAGGTTTAGACGAGGAAGGTATGACCATTACCTATGAACGCACAACGGCAACATTATTAGAACATGTCACTTTCCTAAGTTGGGACCACCCAATGATACAGCATGCTATGGATATGTTGACCACAGACGTGATAGGTAAAAGTTCTATTGCGTTTTGCCGAGATAAAAGCAAACCTGCCGGTGCATATTGGCTAGAATGTCTTTTTGTACTTTCAGCTAAAGCGGCAAAAGGTTTGCAACTCTCTCGATTCTTACCGCCAACACCGCTTAAGATCTGTATTGATGCAAAATCACAATCTATAACCAAACCATTTATTCAATTAGAACCTGTACTCCCCAAAATGGGCAATCAACTCATCAGCGCGCTTAAAACTCAGGTGGAAAAATGCCTACATAATGCCTACCAACAAGCTGATCAAGAAGCTGTGCGAATAAAAAACAAACGAATAACGCTGATGCAACAGTTGTTAGGTAGTGAATTAGCCAGATTACAAAGCTTACAAAAAGTGAACCCTGCTATTCGCGATGAAGAGATTGAACACGTGTCTAATCAGATCGACAACCTTGAAAGCATCATGGGCGAGGCAAGATTAAATCTTGAGGCTGTCAGGCTGATTGTGAATAATCCTAAGTAAAGGCTAGCGTATGGAAATTCTTAACTACAATCACCCTTTGAACCCTTACTTGGAGATTGTTTTTCAAGATGATGACATCGTTATATTTAATAAACCCAGCGGGCTGTTAAGTGTTCCAGGTAAAGAACATGCTGATTGTTTACAAGCCCGAGCACAAACGGTGTTTCCCACTGCGACAATAGTCCATCGATTAGATATGGCCACATCAGGATTGATGGTGATGGCCTTAAACAAGCCCGCTCATAGGCATATATCCAAGCAGTTTGAATTGCGTGAAACAGCTAAAGTGTACCAAGCTATTGTTTTTGATATCCTGAAACAAGACTCCGGAGTAATCAACTTACCGCTGATTTGTGACTGGCCAAACCGTCCAAAACAAATTGTCGATCATGAACGGGGTAAAAAAGCGCTGACACACTGGCGGGTACTTGAAAGAAATGCCAACACAACACGTGTAGAACTGAAACCAGTCACAGGTCGTTCACACCAACTAAGAGTGCATATGTTGAGTATTCAGCATCCTATTATAGGTGACACTTTATACGCCCATGAGCAAGCCTTAGATATGGCTGACAGACTTAACTTACATGCGATGTTTCTTAGCTTACGCCATCCAGTCACAGAGCAAACGTTATATTTTGAGTCTAAGGTACCGTTTTAGTGATTCTATTGGTACGTTTTAACAACAACTATTTAAGGTGTTCATTTCGCAATATTCCATACATTTTCATGTCATGGAAACCACTATTCCAATAACATTTTCCACGTAAAGTTCCCTCGAAAGAAAATCCTAAACTTTTCAATAATTTTTCTGATGGCTGATTGCTTGGTAAAATGAGTGCTTCAACACGATGCACATAAAAATGAAAATCGTCAGAAAAAATAAAATTGATAATAGTGCCAACCGCCTCTGATGCATAACCTTTGCCCCAAAAATGTGAAGACAATTCGTAACCCACAACTGCACTGTGGTCAAACTCGTTCCAATGAGTAAAACCGCAAGTACCCAAAAACACACCAGATGATTTGTCACGAATTGCCCACCTAATTCCGGTGTCACTATCAAATCGAGCATCAAAATACGCAATTAATTGGTCCGCTTCATTAATTTTTTTGAAACGTTCAACATCGTAATGTTCGATGATGTCAGGATCTGAAAATATAGCGAACAGAGGTTCGCGATCATCTGTCGTAAGTCGATTAAGTAATAAACGCGTAGTTTCAAGCGTTGGAAATTCTAGGTTAGACATGAAGCCTCTGATAAAAAATGTACGTTGATCTATTATTAACGAAATAATGACTGCTGCAAAATTAAAGTACTACCTATTACTTTCCGATAAACTAACTGAGTCTATTAATTAAGGTCATTATCGTTATTAAATTTTTTCTTTTCATTTTTCTCGCTTTACTGTGTTCGCTCAGTTTTGCTACCTCAAATAACCAATTACTAAGAAGATTGGATATTCAACGTGGACTATTTGCTGATGCTTACCAAAATTTTGATATTGACGGTCAACCAATTATTTATGTACTACAAGAAAATACTACGGCCATTACCAGAGGTGTAGCAGTGATGATTGCTGATAGTGGCATACCTATAGTCGGCCAGGAAGGTTTCTCCGCTTTAGCCAACGAGCTCAATAAGGTGGGTTGGGTCACTATTTTACTGCAAGCTCCCGACATAGGTTTCATTCCCACATTTTCTCCAGATGTAGCTATTGAAGAGGATGTAAAAACAGCCGTTGCGAAAGAAACAGATAGCTCCACCAAAAAACAAATGCTCACCGCATCGAATGTGGATCGAGATATAAGTCAGTCTGCAGTAACGACCATAGATAAGCAGGCATTTGCAGAACACGAACAACAACTTGTCTCTCATTTACAAGCCGCCTTCGAAAAATCTCAAGAGTACCCAGGCTTTTTCCTAGTCATCAGCAAAGGCACCAGTGCTGCTTGGTTAAGCAAAATTTATGCAGAGAAAACCTTAGATGCACCGAACGCTTTTGTGGCTATCAGTCCCTTTTGGCCAGACAGAGAAAAAAATCAACGGCTACCTCAATGGATTGCTAATACGCCTATGCCAGTATTAGATTTGTATAACAGCAGGGATAATGGATGGTCGCAAACAACAGTTTCTCAACGTGAAATCGCTTCAATCAAATCACTAAAATTACAATATCGACAACGAGAATTGCTTGGATTTAATACATATCATCAATATAACGTTTATCTTAGTAAAGAAATTTATGGATGGCTAAGCCATATGGGATGGTAATAAAGTCTTTATAGCAGTATTTGCAGATAGTCCTTATTCAAAATAAGGATTCTAGTCCCTGTAAAAATAAAAAACATAGCTATACTTGGGATCAGTTGTTATCAACAATTAAGAAGGCCTTTTATTAGTGTCCACAGTTAGTAATTTTGTAGAGCATAAGTCTAAACAACTGGCGTATTTTGTCCGAAGTTTTCTGCAAGAAAAAATTCCTTATTCAGAGTTAGATTTATTTTTCTGGGATACCATGGAAGAATGGCACCAAGTTGAAAAGGGTAAACATTTACCTTATGAAAAAACCGAGCAAGTGTTTTGGCATGTATTGCATCAGGTTCATTACTGGCCTCAGAACACGCTTATTGAAGACCCATACTTAAGAGGTGAACTAGAAACCTGTCTTGATTGCCTAGAGAGTGAAGGTAACTACCCATTACCATTAGATTGCATTGGAATAAGGCCTTAGGCCTTTTAGTTTGGCTATCAATATCGAAGTTCTATAATTTATCCTGAAACGAACATTTATCCTTGTTAGAGGCAATGAATATCATCTCTTATAAATCTCAACAATAATAAACCTGGAATAACCATTAATACGGTTAGTAAAAAAATACAGCCAGGTTTCCATCAGTTCAGTCCACAAAAAACCGCTACTTGTGTCCATAAAATACAATTGAGTCAGCTTGATGTAGTGGCAGAATACATATCAAAGCGTTTATTGGCCCACAAAATCAATACCAGTACAGGAACCCCCATCAATGCAGTACTTAAGAAAAAGTATTGGTAACCTATAGTTTCAACAATCGTACCTGAATAGCCACCTAATATTTTTGGTAGTAAAGTCATTAACGAGCTGAAAATAGCATATTGCACGGCAGTAAATGAGATATTGGTTAGACTAGATAAAAAAGCAATAAAGGCAGCACTAGCTAAACCTGCCGATAAATTATCTGCCGAAATAACCAGATATAACAAATTCATATCATGGCCGACTTGAGCAAGTAACATAAATAATAGATTGGTTATCGCTGACAACAACGCGCCCAAGAACAAAATTTTCAATACACCAAAGCGTACGCTTAATAGGCCGCCTAAAAACCCACCTACAATGGTCATTATTAAACCAAAAGTTTTCACAACACTAGCAATTTCAGGTTTGGTAAAACCTAAATCTAAATAAAATACATTAGCTATTACACCCATTACAATATCGGAGATCCGGTACAAACCAATCAAGGCCAATAATAACCACGCTAACGACCAGCCATATCTTTGGAAAAAATCGTTGACCGGTTCAATGTAAGTGACAAAGACTTTTTTTTGTTGCACTAGGCCGCTAGCAATGACTATTTTAGCAATAAGACCAGCAACTATTAAGGCTAAAGCTAAACGAGCAAGCTCAATCATTGCATTGGCTAAATAGCTATTAGCTATCAGCGAACTTAATGCTGCTTTTGCCGACACCGCATCAGATGCCGTCAAATAAAAACTAGCCACAAAGCCACTAACAGCAAATACAAACATCAGGAAAAAACCTAATTGGTTTTGCTTATCTTGTGCTTGGTTCTGCTTATCTTGTGCTTGGTTCTGCTTATCTTGTGCTTGAGTGTGCTTATCTTGTGCCTGAGTGAGATTATTTGATTGCGGCTCGCTGACCACTAAGGTGGTTATCACACCGAGCGACATCATTGCAGCCATAATTAGATAGGTTGTTTGCCAAGCCAGATAATCATACTCGCCCATGCTCGAGCCAAAATAACTGGCTAACACCAAGGATCCAGCTCCAGCAATCAGCATACCGATACGGTAACCGGCGATGTAGCTAGATGACATTAATGCTTGTAACTGCGTATCCGCAGACTCAATTCGATAGGCATCAATCACTATATCTTGGGTCGCCGATGAGAAGCCTAACAATACCGCTGCCCATGCAATAACTACTAAGGTTTGCGTGGCCGGATCAACAAAGGCCATAGCGACAATGGCTAGCATAATCATCACTTGTGACAATAAAATCCAGGCTCGCCGGCGCCCAAAGAAACGGGTTAAAATAGGGACCGGTAGGCTGTCTACCAAGGGTGCCCAGACAAATTTAAAAGAATAACCTAACGCTGCCCAGCTAAAATAAGTGACCGCTGCACGATCTATTCCCGCCTCACGTAACCACAAGCTTAAAGATGAAAATATCAGTAACAAAGGTAATCCAGCTGAAATGCCAAAAAACAACATTGTGATAACTCGAGGGTGTTTGAAAGACTTTATGGTATCTAACCAAGTCGCTTGAGAAGCCTTAGGGATATCATTCATTAACTTGTTATTCCGTAATCGTAATTAATAATTAAGGTAACAATCTTGGTATTGGGTATATCCCATCACTAGGACACGACGTTTGGTTAAGTTTATTCAATTAACACTACTTGGTTTCTACCCATATCTTTAGCCTCATACAATGCTTTGTCGGCTGAATCTAACCATTGTGTACTGTCTTTGTAGGTGTCTTTAAAACCTGCAATACCGATACTAATAGTGAATGAAATATGCTTTTCATCATAAACCACAGTACATTTTTCAACTAAGCGGCGAATGCGCTCTGCTACAAACTCTACATTAGCTACGGGGGTATCTGGCAATATGATGGCAAACTCTTCTCCACCATAACGACCAGCAATATCGGTTTCTCTAGTCGTTTTTTTGATGATACTGGCCAAAGTTTTAATGATTTTGTCACCTGCAGGATGACCATACATATCATTAACTTCTTTTAAAAAGTCGATGTCTACCATTATTAGTGATGAGGGGTTTCCGTTGCGCTTATCTCTTTTATACTCCATAACAAACTGTTCTTCCCAGAAATGTCTATTGCATAACCCAGTCAAACCGTCTACTTGGCTCATCTTTTCTAATTGTCTATTTAGTGACTGCATACCTAGGCGACTTAATGCCTCTTCTGTCACATCGTAAATCACCAAACATACTCGCTCCACTTGTCCTGTCAAAGATGCCAGCGGAAAGATCGTAATGTTTTGGAACATATGTTCAGCTTGAGAAGTAATTGGGCGACTACAATTAAAATGAAACAAGTATGGGCGCTGTTCCCAGATAATAAATACTGGACTCTTTAACGAAAATGCAGGTGCCGCTTTGCGAGTAAACCACTGTTCATCTATTTCAGGAAAAAATTCAAATAAATTTTTATTTTGGATCATTCCCGGCACGATACTACTGTGATTTTCCATAAACTGATTCCACACCTGCACATTAAATTCTTTATCTAGCACAACAATTCCCACCTCAATCGAACCAAGTAGATCATGTTTCCAATGCATTTCTGCCAAACTGCTATCAACTTTCATAAAATCGAACCTTAAGAATGAGATGTGACAAGTTTATCGAATACTAAGTCGATAGACTCGTTTGGGAATAATAGTAACAAATCAAAGTTGATATTTTGACTCTTTATAGAATAGGCAATTTCTATTGCCAGCATATCTTCTTTTCTTTGGGTTGTTGTTTTGAGGATATCGTCCAAATCGCAGTGTCGGCCTAAAATAATGGGATGGTTATGGCTAAATACCGAATGAAGCTGTTCTGAGAGTGCGCGTAAACAAGCGCCAATTAAAATATTTGAAACATCCATTAGCGCTTCCAGCTCCAAAGAACCGCTGCTCTTATCGTCTGTGTATTTGAGAAGCTTAACCATATTGCTAAAGTTAGAGTCATTAAAAATAACCAGCGCTTCGCCATTGATACCTGCGCTTATAAAACCTTGAGAAACGGCAGAAACACTTTCATTTCGCTGAATGTCGGCAATAGCCATGTGTAATTCAGTATTAGTAATCAAATTAACGTTAGGGATAGGTAAGTCGATAAACTCACCTAGAAGTTTAGCTAAACTTTCGCCGGCTTGACCCATCGATACGTTTGCCATTTCACGATAAGCATCTAATTTTTCAACATGAGAATTATTTGTGATGGGTACAACATTTTCTGCTCGTTTATTAGCAGAAGCTTTCCCCGAATATAAACCAAACTGAGTGAGGATTTCTACAAGCTTGGCATTATCGATTGGCTTGCGGATAAATTCAAGCGCACCCAGCGCCAACATTCGGGAGCGTGCTTCAGGTTGCACATCACCCGACACCACGATCACCATAGTAGGTAAATCTTCATCCTTGATTACTTGCATAGTCTCATAACCGTCCATAACGGGCATGTTTAAATCAAGAAATATCACGTCAGCTTTACCTGCTCGGATCATGTCTAATGCTTCCTGTCCATGCTCAGCGAAGCTTATATCGACATCCCACCCATCTGGAATAGATCTTTGCATTTGCTTACGAGCGAAGCTCGAATCATCACAAATAAGTACAGGAATAGTCATCTGGACATTGTCACCTAATTCTTGTTTTTCTAACGGATAAGTTAAATGGCCACTACTGCTTTGATGTGGTCGTGTGCCTGGTAGTTTTTTAATTCGAAATCATTGATATCAAAAGAAAATATATCCTTAATATTAGGGTTAATTACCATTTTGGGCAAGGGATAAGGTTGGCGTGTAAGCTGTAAATTTGCTTGCTCTAAGTGGTTTACATATAAATGTGCGTCGCCCAAGGTATGAATAAAATCACCTGGCTGTAAGTCACAGACTTGCGCTAACATCATCGTTAACAGCGCATAACTAGCAATATTAAAAGGCACACCCAAAAAAATATCACCGCTACGTTGGTATAACTGACAAGATAATTTACCTTCCAATACATAAAACTGAAACATAGTATGACATGGAGGTAAAGCCTGCCTACCCTGTTCTGCATTTTCTTTTGGCGAATATGAGGTATCTGGTAATACAGCTGGATTCCAAGCACTAACAATCAAACGTCTTGAGTCTGGATTGGTTTTGATTTGTTCAACCAACTGACTAATTTGATCAATAACTTGTCCATCAGCACCTTCCCAGCTTCGCCATTGTTTTCCGTAAACAGGTCCTAACTCGCCATCGTCAGTAGCCCATGCATCCCAAATCTTGACATTATTTTCGATCAAATAAGCAATATTTGTTTCGCCTTTTAAGAACCACAAAAGTTCATGAATAATAGATCTCATATGACATTTTTTAGTCGTGACCAAAGGAAACCCAGCACTTAGGTCAAAGCGCATTTGGTAGCCGAATGCACTCAATGTTCCTGTGCCAGTGCGATCTTCTTTTTTAACACCCGTGTCTAATATATGGCGCATTAACTGTAAATATTGTTGCATTCTCAACCGTCTCTTTATACTTCATTATACTTTAAAATTTATATTGTCTTATATCCCAGCGCGAACCAAACCGCCTAGCCCAACTGACTCAAGATAATGATTCATCTCTTCTCTTACATCTTGCGGATTGTTTAAGGTCAACACTTTGGCTAACAATTGTTCTGCATTGCCCCGATGTATATTGCGTATAATCCATTTTACTTTCAGCAAATTATGGTTGTTCATACTGAGTTTTCGGTAGCCCATTGCAAGTAACAACACAACGCCACCTGGCTCTCCAGCGAGTTCACCACACACTGTCACTGGCATCTTTAATAGGTCTGAATGTTTGGCAATAGTGTGCAAAGCACTCAATACTGCAGGATGATAGCTATCGTATAGTTCAGCCACACGAGGGTTGTTACGATCTACTGCCAACAAATATTGGGTTAGATCGTTGCTGCCTACCGAGAAAAAGTCAACGATTTTAGATAGTTGCGGAAGTTGGTATAAAACAGCGGGAACTTCCAACATTACACCAATTTTAGGCATGTAAAGGCTTTCACCCTGCTCCTGAGCCTCTTCTTCCACTTCATAAAAAGCTTGCCTAATGAGACGTTTAGCCTCACTGACTTCGCTTACCGACGTTATCATCGGCAACATAATGCTTAAATTTTCTAAACCAATGCTGGCTCTCAACATGGCTCGAATCTGCACTAAAAAAATTTCAGGATGATCTAGTGTTATACGAATTCCGCGCCAACCAAGAAACGGGTTTTCTTCAGAAATAGGAAAATAAGGTAAAGGTTTATCACCTCCTACGTCTAATGTGCGCATAGTGAAGGGCTTGTTGGGTTCAGCTTCAAGTAGAGCTCTATATAATTCTACTTGTTCTTGCTCAGTGGGAAACCTTTCACGCATCATAAAAGGTATTTCAGTACGAAATAACCCTACACCATCAGAATATGGGTTGTCATTTTTTTCTTTTTCAAGTGACAAACCCGCATTAGTAAACAAGCGAATTTCACAATTATCAGTTGTGACTGTCGGTAAAGTATCTTCTAAACGAATGCGTTCAGATAATAACTGTTCTTCTTTAACTAGCTGGTCGAATTCGCGCCTAATAGTGACATTGGGGGAAACAATAACGTCACCGGTATAACCATCCAGTAAAATTTCTTTTTCGTTCAACAAAGCAATGGGTATATTGCTCAACCCCATCACAGCAGGCACTCCCATTGCTCTAGCCATAATTGCTGCATGAGAGTTGTTTGACCCACGCATAGACACAACGCCCATGAGTTTTTCACTTGGAAATTCAGCTAACATTACAGCAGTGACATCTTCAGCAATTAAAATAGAAAGGTCTGGGATCACCCTTTTTACTCGTTTATCAGCAGTTATACCAAGTATGTTAGCCAGCACCCTATTGCCCATGTCCTCAACATCTACGGCACGTTCGCGCATATAGGGGTCATTCATAGCTTGAAACTGACGAATATAATTCTCTACTACCATTTTTAGAGATGTAGGTGCATCCCAACCCGACTTAATTTCTTTTTCAACGTCTCGACCTAAACTGTTTGCGTCAAGTAAGTGGTGATAAAGCTGGAAAATAGCGTGGACATCCTCCGGCACTTCACCTTGCATTCGCTCAGATAATACTGCCATGTCAGCTTGCGTTTGTTTCACTGCCTGACGATAATTTTTAACTTGCACCTGCATATTTTTACTGCGTTTAGGAACATGACTGTGGATACTGACCATCATGTTTTGTAAATAACCCACGCCACTGGCTAACCCTGAAGAGCCTGGAATACCCTTTAGTGATTTTTGCCAGTCCTTAGGAATATTTTTTTGTAAAAGATTAATTGAACCGCGCGCTTTAGCATTGGAAATTTCAACCGCCAATTGCATCGCAAGTGTAACCAAAAACGCTTCTTCATCT
>OOEC01000004.1_pt1 | contig 27232 bp, 22 predicted proteins | sample 1670421 | NCBI WGS metagenome assembly OOEC01 (sample SAMEA98148418, study PRJEB22522) | marine metagenome | biome: marine biome; feature: marine water body; material: sea ice | place: Arctic Ocean | collected 14-Sep-2015 | depth 1.435 m
TTATAAGAGACCGAACTGATCGTTTGTATTTGCTTAGCATCATTTCTTTAATCTTTGCGCCCAAATCAATCGCATTAATATTGGGAATGTCTTGGCAATAAAAATCTATTTTGTTTACCAACCAGTTATCGTTTTTAAATAAAGATAGCGCACCTAGTTTTACTTGCCCATCTTGTTTATTTATTTGATCATATAAAGACCCGGGTAACGCTTTATCTTCGAATATTGGAGGTAAATTTTGATTTTGCCATTTACCGATACCCTCAAGAACGTTTATAAGAATAAACACCATATTCAAATAAGGATCATAGTTTTTACTCGTTGCACCAATTCTATGTTCTACCCTTGCAGTTTTTCGCCAATCACCTACATAATTCAATACTGAATTATCGGAAGCAAAAAATAAGGGTTCTAAACCCATCGCCTGATTGTGTTTACCTATTTCTTTATATAAAGCGATGCTGCCTTGATGCCCGCCAGATAAAATAACCGGAGAACTAAGCTCTGCGTCCAAGCCATAATCATTACGTAATGCTAATCGTCTGAAAGCATCTTCTTCAGGTAAAAATAGGAGGCAGCAAGCATAACTATTCACTAATAACTCATATTGGATCCATTCACCAAGACCTTCTTGAGCGAATAGGTTTTCATCATGTTTATTTTTAACACTGACATTCATTTGTATAGCGTTGGGTATATGCACAGAACGAGTATCTAGCGAGAATATTGCACCGGAACCATGAACGTACCTGCCTTTGTCCGCACCCCAAGAAACAGGCTCCATCATTACTTTACTGGCGCCATGTTGACACATAATTGCTGGTAGTAGCTGCATCGCTCGTGCTAAGTTTTGCGCTTCTTTTAATGGCGACTGGCCATTAAATAAAGATACAAATTCCCATTGATTTTTCCAATACTCAGATTTCAATTCACCGTCAATATCCAGCTTAATAAGCTGTTGATTAACCCCTGCATAATCAAGGTTCTTAAAGTTGGCACGCAATTCAAACACTCCTTCCAGTTCGAAGTGTACTAACGTTTTGAACCCTTTTTCTCTAAGAACATTCAATAAATGCTGGATAACATTACGTATTAACATGAGGGATTTAATAAATGAATTTTATTGGAAGGAGTTGTATCAAATGTATAGTGCAAACCATAACTATCAATATTATTTACCACGACTGTGTTTGTATTGCGTTTTACAATAACCTCGTAAAATGCCTTCTGGGCGTAATCCAAGATGTTTAGTTTGTCTGCCACGCATTCTCTTTCGCCATACTTTAAATGACCCTGACTTGAGTTCACTGCGCATAATGTCAATTAATTGATTAGAATTAACACCAAACAAACCTTCTATGGCCTCAAAGGGGGTTCTGTCTTCCCAAGCCATTTCTATAATGCGCGACTTTTCTTCAGTATTAAAATTGTATTGATTCCTTTTCATATTTTGCGTACGGATAAAGAAGCCATCTAGTTCACTTATTCTTAATAAAAAAGAATTATTATACGATCTAGAATTGTTTAATATCAGTATAAATTAACTATATTTTCAACACTTGGAGTGTCCGTTATCCCCCCTTCAACTTTAGTTTGGTTTCGCCAAGATTTACGCTTACGAGATAACCCGGCATTAACTTACGCTAGTGAACGCGGGTCTGTAATCCCGCTATATATCTTTGACACTGATTGCCCAGAACATTTTGTACCCGGTGGCGCGAGTAAATGGTGGTTACACAACTCTCTTAACTCGCTTAATAACTCACTGAATAAACAACTTCACTGCTTAAAAGGTGTTGCTAGCAAAATTCTCATTGACTTTATACATCAACATGACATTAAAACAGTGGTTTGGAATCGATGTTATGAACCATGGCAAATAAAACGAGACACTCAACTTAAACAAATTTTGACTGAGTCAGGCATAACTGTTCAAAGCTTTAATAGCCATTTATTGTGGGAACCATGGCAGGTATTAAAAAAAGACGGCACACCTTACAAAGTATTCACCCCTTATTACAGGCGTGGCTGCTTATCTAAAGCAGCACCGAGAATGCCCGTTGAAGCACCACAAAACTTACAAGTTGAATATATTCCAACATTAGATGGAGGACTAAATTCTCTTGAGTTAATGCCAGAAACTAACTGGCACGATAAAATTGAAACGATGTGGACACCAGGTGAACAAGGTGCAGCAACACACCTCAGTGACTTTTTACCCAGCGGTGCCAAAGAGTACAAAAACAAACGAGATTTTCCAGACTTAGGTGCTACATCCAAATTATCACCTCATTTGCACTTTGGTGAAATATCACCCAATCAAATTTGGTACGCAGCCATAGATGCGTTAAATGGCGATACCGAAGATACAGGCTTAGATTGTTATCTAAGCGAACTCGGCTGGAGAGAATTTTCTCATAGCTTGTTATTTCATTTTCCGTACATCCCACAAAAAAACTTCAGTCCTAAATTTGAGTACTTTCCTTGGCGTAGTGATGCCGCTGCCCTTGACGCTTGGAAAAATGGTCAAACGGGTATTCCAATTGTGGACGCAGGAATGCGCGAACTTAGGCAAACAGGCACCATGCACAACCGCCTTCGCATGGTGGTAGGTTCGTTCTTAGTTAAAAACTTATTAATAAATTGGCGAGAAGGGGAACGCTGGTTCTGGGACTGTTTGTTAGATGCAGACTTAGCCGCCAATAGCGCAAGTTGGCAATGGATAGCGGGCACTGGGGCTGACGCGGCACCTTATTTTAGAATTTTTAACCCTGTTACTCAGGGACAACGATTTGATGTCAAAGGGGATTACGTTAAGCGTTACTGTCCAGAACTGAGTAAATTACCAGACAAATATATCCACAACCCGTGGGACGCCCCGAACAATATCTTAGATTATGCAGGTGTTAAACTAGGTGAGAACTACCCTAAGCCTTTGGTCGATTTAAAGGTCTCACGGCAACGTGCTCTCGATGCTCTAGCTCAATCAAAACAACAACCGGATGAAGTGCCAATTTAACTATGACAATACTTAGATTAATTTTAGCAGACCAACTGAGCCATTCGTTAGCCAGCTTGCAAGATTGTGACTTGGACAACGATTGGGTGTTGATAGCCGAAGTCCGCGAGGAAGCCAGTTACGTCAAACATCACAAGAAGAAAATTGCTTTTTTATTTTCAGCTATGCGCCATTTTGCTGAAGAGTTAAAAAGCCAGGGCCATAATCTTAACTACACCCTTTACAACGACGAAGACAACCAAGGCAGTTTATTTGGTGAAGTTGAGCGAGTTTGTAAACAAAAAAACATCGATAAGGTCGTACTCACGTATCCGGGGGAATATCGCGTATTAACGGATATGCAAAGCTGGCAAAAAAAGTTAAAAATTCCAGTCGAAATTCGCCAAGATGATCGTTTTTTATCAAGCCTTGATGAATTTTCCACCTGGGCAAACGAGCGAAAACAGCTACGTATGGAGTTTTTCTATCGCGAAATGCGTAAGAAATGGCATTTTTTAATGGATGGTGACAAACCAGTTGGCGATAAGTGGAATTTTGACAGCTCAAACCGTAAGGCTTTGCCCAAAGGAATGTCTCCACCGCAACCTTCAAAATTTGAACCTGACGCCATTACTCAAGACGTACTAGCATTAGTAGCTGAAAATTTTAGTGAGCACTTCGGGGAATTAGAAAACTTTCACTTCGCCGCCACCCGAGATCAGGCTTTAGTTGTTTTGAATGAGTTTGTCGCTCAACGTTTAATTCATTTTGGTGACTATCAAGACGCAATGGTGCAAGGTGAACCTTGGATGTATCACTCGCACATCGGTTTTTATCTAAACTGCGGCTTGTTAACTCCAAAAGAAGTGATTGAACAAGCAGAAAACGCTTATCGAAATGGTGATGCGCCTCTTAACGCAGTTGAAGGGTTTATCCGCCAAGTATTAGGTTGGCGCGAGTATGTACGTGGGTTATATTGGTTAAAAATGCCTGACTATAAAAGTGAAAACTTTTTAGAAGCCACTCGTTCACTACCCAAGTTCTACTGGGATGCAAACACTAAAATGAATTGCCTTCATCAATGTGTTAAAGAAACGTCAGAAAATGCTTACGCGCACCATATTCAACGATTAATGGTACTTGGGAATTTTGCTTTGTTAGCCGGTTTACATCCTGATGAAGTCAATGAATGGTTCTTAATTGTTTATGCCGATGCCTATGAATGGGTAGAACTGCCTAATGTCTCAGGTATGATCCTCTTTGCAGATGGGGGCTTATTGGCTAGCAAACCCTACGCGGCCAGCGGCAGTTATATCAATAAAATGTCTAACTACTGTAAAGGTTGCCATTATAAGGTTAAAGAGAAAAACGGCCCACAAGCCTGTCCATTTAATTATTTATACTGGGACTTTTTGGATAGAAACCAAGAAAAGTTAGGCAAGAATCCACGTTTGGGGATGCCTTATCGTACCTTAAGCAAAATGAGTGATGAAAAACGTCAAGCGATACAGTCTGATGGCCAAATATTTTTCAAGGCTCTAGAAAATAATGAAGAAGTCTGAACTGCCCAGCAAAGTCTGCCCTGTGTGTAACCGCCCCTTTAATTGGCGCAAAAAGTGGGAGAGATGCTGGAATGAAGTCAAATATTGTTCAAAACGCTGCAGCCATGAACGAAATGCAACATCTGCAGGTTAGATGTGTAATACAACAATTTCATATTAATGCTATGAAATAATTTGTCAGGGCGGCAAATCATATATAAACATAAATCTAATGATACGTGGCTGATGCTTACTTATTTTCTGTACAACTCATTGGTACAGCCTAATTTTTAAAATCGGTTAAACAATTCGTATAGAGTCTGTAATTAGTCACTCTCATTAGACCTTCGAAAACACCCAATAGTCATACTAAAATGCTAAGCGTAAAGTAAACCACATTGAAACATGACGATGTATCGGGTCTAAAATCTCTCACGTCATTGACAAATTAGCCATTCATTATTTTAAAGCTTCAGCCAAATAGGACCACCGACTTAGGATTAGTCCTCATTGTTTCTATAATTGTTTCTATAATTGTTTCTATAATTGTTTTTGTGCCGCTTCCAGCTCAAGATTCAAGCGATTTTCTTCATCAGCCTTAGGCTTGGTAAAACGCGCAAATGCGTAATACAACACGGGTGTTAAAAATAGGGTAAAGCCCACTGCTAAACCTAGCCCGCCAAACACGACCCAGCCTATGGCATTTCGTGCCTCTGCACCCGCTCCAGTTGAAAGGATGAGAGGCAAGCCACCTAATATAGTAGATACCAATGTCATCATTATTGGGCGCAATCTCACTTTGCCAGCTTCAATGATGGCGTCTTTGACTTCCATGCCAGAGTCACGTAACTGATTAGCAAACTCCACCAGCAAAATTGAATTTTTGGCTAATAGACCTATCAACATCACCAAACCGATTTGTGAATAAATATTGATCGAGGTACCAGTAAAATATAGGGCATAGATAGCGGCAGCGATACCAAAAGGAACAGTCAGCATCACTACAAAAGCACTGTTAAAACTTTCAAACTGCGCAGCCAAAACCAGCAATACGATTAAGAATGCTAATAAGTAAGTCAGCATGACTTGTTGATTGGTTTCTTGATAAGTAAGCGCTTCACCTAGAAATACTACACCAATGCCAGCAGGCAGAGTTTGATTGGCTAATTCTCTAATTGAGGTAACTGCTTGTTCAATAGTAATCTCAGCAGGTAAATCCATTTCTAGCTCTATTGCACGGCGCTGTGCGTGCCGTTCTAGTTCCGCTGCCACGCCTTCTTCAGTCACAAAAGCCACACTTGAAAGTGGCACTAAACCGCCGTTGGTAGAGCTAACATATAAATTAAGGATACTAGCAGGGTCTAATGAATTTCGATTACTGGCCTGCAATATGATGGGCACAGCCTGATCGCCTACATTTAGATCTACAATATCGTCGCCGTTAATTGCTGCACGTAAAGTGCGTGATACGTCTTCAAGAGCCACACCCAATTCTTGTGCTCGGCGTCTATCGATGCTGACTCTTAGTTGCGGTTGAGTCGGCTCATAAGAAATTTTAACTCTTCCTAATTCTGGAAGGGTATCTTCAATTCTTTTAGAAAAGTCGAGGGCCGCTTGATAGATTTCTAAGTAGTTATCACCGGTTAATGCCATTTCAAAGCCTCCACCAAATCCTCTTAAATTCAAGCTGTTGCTACCAAATGCACGACCGGGTGCACCGGCCACTTGTGATAACATTGGACGCAACTCATCAATAATTTCTTGCTGTGAGCGTTCCCTATCTCCCCAATTAGCTAATGGAACCGTGATAAACAGGATGTTAGGATCCCAACGGCCCACTACGGTATATATAGATTTAATTTCGCCTTGATCAATACTAGGCAATAATAACTCTTCCGTTTTTAGTGCTTGCTTATCCATAAAATTAATACCTGTGCCGTCGGGGCCACGGGCAAATATACGGATCTCACCTCTATCTTCTGGTGGCAGTAACTCGTTGTCCAATTCGTTAAACACGAAATAAGCACCAACACCGATTATCGAACAAAAAATAACAACCGCTACAGAAAACTTTAGAACGAAGTGCAAAGCATGCTCATAGCCATTGACACATAATGAACCAAACTGACTCAGTAACCCTGGTTTTTTCTGTTTTGAGACAACGATAGTAGGAATTTTTGCAGTTAATGCGGGTACTAAGGACAAAGCAACAAAAGATGAAATAATCACACTGCCAGCTAACACCCCCCCAAACTCTCTGAATAACCGTCCTGCAGTAGAAGGTAAAAAAGCAATGGGTACAAATACCGCCACTAATACTGCGGTGGTTGCTACGACTGCAAAGAATACTTCTCGAGTACCTATTACGGCTGCAGCTCTAGCCCCCATTCCCGCAGCTCGGCGCCGCTGAATATTTTCTGAAACCACTATAGCATCATCAACGATTAAGCCTGTGGCTAAAACCAATGCAAGTAAGGTTAGAATATTAATAGAAAACCCAAACATCCAAAGAATGGCCAAAGAACCAATTAAAGAGACGGGGATTGCTAACGCGGGTATTAATGTGGCTCTAAACTTACCAATAAATAACCACAATGTGGCTATTACTAGGCCGATAGTAAACACTAACGATTGCAGGACTTCATCAACCGAATCACGAATAAATTCAGCATCATCTGAGGTAACGGTCATTTCTAAGTCAGGAAAACGTTCGCGTAGGCCGTCTAACATTAATAACACTTCATCTGAAATTTCGATGGTATTAGAGCGTGCTTGTCTAATCACACCTAACCCAATAACAGGCTTACCATCTAAACGCACTATGCTACGCAAATCAGCTGGACCAAAATAAACGCTGGCTACATCGCCAACTTTTACGTCGCTTGAAATCAAAATATCACGTACGTCTTGTTCATTTACAGACGTCGCATCAGCGCGCACTATCAGTTGATGGTCAGTAGAACGGATACTGCCTGCTGGCACATCAAAAGGAGCGGTGCTTAATGCTCTAGCAACATCGGATATAGATAATTGAAAACTGGTCAATCGTAAATTGTCGACACTGACCCTTAAGACACGTTGACGGTCGCCATCAAGTCGCACATCTGCCACACCTGGAACATTTAAAAATAGTGGCGCGAGGTCTGTTTCAACTATGTCAGTAAGAGTTTCTAAATCATATTTTTCACTAGAAATCGCAATGTTGACCACAGCCTGTGCATCATTATCTGCTTTAACAATCGATACCTGTTCAACTTCATCAGGTAATCTTCGTTGAATTCGAGCAACAGACTCACGTGTTTCGTTAGCGGCATCTTCGATATCGATGCCAGGACGAAACTCTACTCGTATGCGGCTGTTACCCTCTTCACTTTGTGCTCGAATAGATTTTACACCGCTTACTCTTGCCACTGCACCTTCTAGACGACTGGTCACTTCAGAGTCGACTGTTTCAGGTGCGGCACCGGGATAGTTAGCAGTAACGGTGATGATAGGCCGGTCAACGTCTGGAAGTTCACGAACCTCAAGGGCATAGAAAGCCGCAATTCCCGCGGTAACAATTAATAAATTCAATACTAAAATAAGTACCGGTCTGCGAATCGATAACGAAGGCAAATCGTCCTTGAAAAGGGTCTTTTTGAACATTAGCCTGCAACCTTTTGTTCAAGTTGTTTTTGACTCAACTTTACTTCACTATTTTGGGCATTTTGAATACTTAACGATTGGCCATCACGTAAACCTTGTATGCCCTCTACAATCAATATTTCTCCATCGACTAAATTGCCAGTTACCAAAATCCGACCTCTTAAACGCTGTGTTATTTGTACGTCGACTCTTTTGGCTTTTTTATCTTCCGCCAACCATACAAATGCACCGTTGGCACCCCAAGATAAAGCAGCTTCTGGGATAGCCACATACATCTCACCGCGTACTTCTAAGGTCACACGAAAGCTCATACCAGGGCGGTACTGATCGTTTTTATTATCCAATAATGCTCTGGCTTTAATAGTTCTGTCTTGAATGTTTACTCTGGAATCAATTTCCACCACCTTTGCGGGCAATGAAGTCATCCTGTCGGTCCAAGGTTGAAGTTGAACAGAAGGTTTGTCGTTCAAATAAGACACCGCTAATTCAGGTGCAACAAAATTCACAAAAAGACTCGTCCTGTCATCTAAGGTGGTTATCTGAGTTTGTGAGGTAATTCGGTCACCTACCTCAACATCAGTTAAACCAACAATGCCGTTAAATGGCGCACGAACAAGCCGGTTTTCTTTATTTTCTTTAGCTTCTAACAATGTAACTGCAGCCAAATTAAATATTGTATTTGCATCATCAAGTTCTCGCTCGGTAACAGCGCCTTGTTTGGAGCTATTTTTGACTCGATTAAGGTTTTTCTTGGCATCTTCTAATTGAATGACTGCGCGCTGCATACTGACATCCTGCAATCTGCTATCTAATTTGAGTAAAACATCCGCTTTTTTAACTTCCTGTCCTGGCAAAAAGTTTAAGGATATTACCTCATCTGAGGCACTGGCAAAAAGTGTCACCGAATGTTTTGCCTGAGCAGTACCGACAGCTTCTACCTTTAAAGTTTCATATTCAAAACTTAGGCTCTCAACCACAACGATACGTGGTCTATCGGCCCCTCGATATTGCGCCGAGGCAGGAAGTGTGAGAAGAAGTATCCAAAAAGATACAAACACACAAATAAAATTAGTCGAACGAGATGGCATATTGGTCGAAGTCCCTATGATTTCTTAAATTCCAAATTTATAGCAGCAAACAACCAGAAATCGATCACTTGCTTAGGCAATTGATTAGAAATAGCCTAGTAAGGTTAAGTTTACATTAAAAAAAAAGATTAGATGTGAACCTATTATTGTATGGTGAAGATTGGATGGTGAAAATTGTATGACGAACAGTAACAGAGTTACAAACGGTGATTCAATGAGTGCATGTTAGATTCAATCTGCTTAGCGGCAAGCTTTATTTATTATTATCGTTATAACAAGTTCGACAGTCTTGAGCGCAGGTATTCGTTTTAATCATTATTTTTTTGTCGGACATGACTATGTCTATATGGCATCATCTTTCAATTATAAACGTATACTTTTAGAAGCGGTCAAGGTTATCTAAACCTATGAAAACTTATCCCAGAAAACGTGACTGTTAGGGTCCTGGCTAGTTAACACATTTGAAGCTAGATATGTTCTTTCTAAACAACATCCCTAATTAAGACAACTCCATATACACCCAATGTGTATCCATCAACGCATTATTCTCCAAGAACATCAGCAATAGTCAGCCACACTTCAGGGTTCACACCCAAGCCCATGTGTGAGCCTGTTACTTCGACGTTATTGGCATGTGGGTTATATGTATCAATAGAAGCCTGCCAACCGACCACACCATCTGATTTGCTATAAATTGAAGTGACAGGTTGAGTTAGTCCAATAGAATTACGTTGATGTACATCTAACTCAAATTTTTCTAAATCAATGTTGTTGCGTTTGGCATATCTTTTACCGACCGAAGTAAATTTGGGACCACCAACAATAGGTGTACCCAGAGTTAATACTTCTTCAACAACATTAGGAAATAAACGTGCTACCTCTCGAGTAAGGACACCGCCAAGACTCCACCCAATTAACGTTAATTTTTTGCCATCTAATTTTTGAGATATTGATTCGACCCGATTCCCTAAGCGCATCATATCAGTGTCGACCTTACCCATATTTCTACCCATTTCAGGGTAATAAACAAAGTAACCAAGATACTGAAGGTAAGTTCCTAACGGCCGCATAGAAAAATCATCTGCCAAATAACCTGGCACTAACATCACCGCTCGTCCATCACCCTTTGACGCTTTACCTAAGGCACTTACGTTCAGAGCAATGGAAGCAAATTCAAATGGTGCTCTGACCTCACGAATAATATCAAATAACGTAGGCTTGGAAAGCTGTGGTGGTAAAGACAAATCAATATTCAATAGGTTTCTCCATATTTAGGCAACATTTACTAACGGCAAAAGGTGACTTTATGAGTGAGACAATGTTAAGTAACTTACATGTTTCTGGGTCGATTTGGCAAGGTATGACGTCTCAATATTCGTCGACCTTCGGACTTTACATCGTCACGTTTTTGGAACGCCCACAACTTATCTCTGGCAGCTTTAGCGCTGCTTTCAAAATCAATAATAGGCAGTGGATAATCGACTCCTATGCGCACATCATACATTTGCTGCTCCATTTGAGTGAGTAGCCAGGGTTGATGAATAACTTCTGTGGGTAGTTCAGTTAATTCTGGACACCACTTTCGAATAAAATCACCTTTGGGATCCTTTTCTTGAGATTGTTTTATCGGGTTGTACAAACGAATTAAATTAATACCTGTGATACCCGCTTGCATATGAAATTGCGGATAATGAATGCCCGGTTCGAAGTCCAAAAATAACTTTGCCAGATGTGTCACACCATTGCGCCAGTCAACATCAAGCTGGTGACACAAAAAACTCACTAGCATCGAGCGCATCCGAAAATTAATGTAGCCAGTTTGATGTAAACAACGCATACAAGCGTCAATTAAAGGAAAACCAGTTTGACCTTGCTTCCACGCCTCTATATTAGTTTTGGCTAGTTCACTTTCATCATATTGATATTTTTCATATGCTCGATTAACAGGGCGAAATTGCATCTCAGCTTCACTCTCAAATTTTTGCACAAAATGGCAATGCCAATGAAGTCTCGAAGTAAATGCAACAAGTGACCTGCGCCAGCCTTTTTTTTGCCAATTGCTTAAGGTGAATTGATAAACCTGCCTAAGGCTAATATTTCCCCAAGCTAAATAAGGGGATAACCTTGAACAAGCCTTACGGCTAGCTGATGGACTAGAAATTGAATAAGCATAATCCTTTCCTCGCTCGGTAAAAAAGTGATGCAATGTATGCCATGCTCGCTTTTCACCACCCGCCTGAAACTGTGGGTTGGGTGTTTGCCATGGTTTTGGAATATCCAGTTGTTGCTGTTGAAAAATGGGGTGTGTAGCTGCGACAAAGTTAATATTTTCTAACGGTCTGTCAAAACATTGATGACGCATACGTTTTTGCCAATTTTTATCCCAGTCATGGCGCTGAGTTAAGCCGCGGATTACTGCCCCGTAGCTAAATTCTGTCCATGGTATAGTTTTAGAATCACACCATAAACGTACTCTTTTATCTCGGTCGAAGGTGCAAGTTAAACCAATTTCTTGATGGCTAAAGATATGTTGAATGTCGGTGTGTTTTTGTAAATTCGAAAAAACCGTTGTGACTTCACCCCACAAGATAAGCAATTGGCTGTTAAACTGACTCAATTGTTGATTGATATCTTGTAGAGACTGCCAAATAAATCGCCAGTGACGGACATCGTAATGAGGGTCATCAATTAAAACCGGTTCTACTACGTAAACTAATAGTACTGGGGTACCGTCAGCAGAAGCATTAAAGATGGCTTCATGGTCTCTTAGGCGTAGGTCTCGTTTTAACCAAACAAGATTAACGTTATCAAGTAACTCATCGCCATGGCTACTGCTGTTCACTACCTAACCATTTTTTTCTAAACACGGCATCTGGGTCATAAGTGGCCGTCTGTTTAGCTAAATTAAAACGACGGTGTGATTGTGGGTCAGCACCAACACCTGCAAGGTATTGCCAATTACCCCAGTTGCTTGCCACATCGTGGTCTATTAATTGCTGTTCAAAATATGCTGCACCATAGCGCCAGTCCAGACCTAACTCATGCACAAAACAACTTGCGACGAGCTGTCTACCCCGATTTGACATATAGCCGGTTTGATTCAGCTGGAGCATGCAGGCATTGACTATTGGGTACTTTGTCCTGCCATCACACCATCGCTTAAACGTGTTTTCATTAAAGTTAGTCGATGGTGTAATTTGTTTAACACCAGAAAATTGAAATAACTTACCTCGATGTTTGGCTAGATACCACTGGTAGTATTCACGCCACAGCAACTCGAAGTAAAGCCAATAAGTAGATTCATTTTCACCACGTTGTGACTCATATTGCTTGATAGTATGGTAGACCGTTCTGGCTGACAAGGAACCATTAGCTAGCCACATTGACAATTTACTGGAGCTGTCCCAATCATCGAGTGCATTTCTAGTTTGCTTGTATTGTTTGATTAAGTCAGTACCAAATAGATATTTATTTAGTTGTTCATTACCGGCAACTTCTCCTCCTCTTACCCTTCCTGAAAACGACAATTCTTCTGGCGCTTGGGGCATGGGTTCTATTGCATGTGGTAATTCCAAAAGTGCGGCAATTGGTGGATCAATTGAAATATTTTCAACCCTTTTCCTAAAAGGTGTAAATGTTTCTGGAAGATTTCCGAGCTCAAATGGTAAGTCGCTTTCATTAAAAAGGTTGTGACTGATATCAGTAATATATTGAACATGAGGACAAGATGCTTGGATTGCATCCAATGATTTTGTCTCGTAAATACCTGGGTGTTCCTCGACTCCCATGTGTGTAATGCTGTAGTTTTCAATCAAATCCACGATGCTTTGATGAGCGGGTGCATCGACGAACAATAAATACTGCTTTTTTTTCCTTAATGCGATATCTAATTCAACTGCACTTTCTTGCTCAAATTTATGTTTGAACCGCCCAGTTTCTCCTTCAGAAAAGCTGCTTCTGAATTCTTTTTCCTGACCTTTCACATAAACACAGATAAGCTGGTCGACTTCTGAGCAAAGTTTATTGAAGGTTCGGTTGTCAGTTAGACGTAAATCATGTCTGAACCAATATAAGCCAATTGATAATTTCGATTTCATGAATATTAAACGCGTTCCAAGCACAATCAGATCAATTGATATGTGGATTAATATTAAGGTAGGTTTGTATTGATCCACGGTGCTAAGCAAAGGTTATGAACTTGAATACTTAAAGCCTTTTTTTCTGGCCTAGGCTGTATTCTTATCAGCAACAATATTATCAATAATTAAGTTAAAAAAATGGTTTAGTCATGCTTTGCCTTATTGATAATTCACTTCAGGCATTGGAACAACGCCTTGTGATACTAATATACGGTTACTATTACCAAAACAGTGGATTAAATTATAAACAGAACAATTAACTAACAGTGCTCGAAAAATATTATGCGTAAAACTGGTATTTGTTGATGTCGTGCAAAACAACAGATGGGTTTATACCTTTCTGTTAATGGACAACTTTGGTAATACTATGAAAACTTTCCTCTTAGTATGTTTTGCTTAATTATTTTTAAATGCTTGCACCGCAACCTATTTAAGTACTTACTAGCAATTAGGCAGGCAACCCAAAATTGAAGAAATAGTGGATAATTTTATTACTGAAATTGAATTTCACCCGATGATGTACGTATTTTTTAAGGATTCAAATATCGATCGTTTCGTGAAAAGGTCAGCGAGCACATATACATCTTAATAGATGACCCATATGAGTACACAGGTTATAATGTGGAACAAATTCAGACTGACATGAATGTCAGCGAATCAGAGTTTAATTATGGTGTCGATTTATTTATTGTGGCAATGACTAATGCCAATATTCATCACACTATTCAAAATAAAATATTAGCTGTTATTACAGCCACTAGAGACGAGATGATTTATCTCTGGTGAACCTTCATGTATATTGGATAAACAGATACCTCATAAATGAGTGAAAAATGCCATTTGCTAATGATATCTTCAAAAAAAATAACGTAAATATTATAGGCACAGGTGAAAAGACTCTGCTTTTAGCTCATGGTTTTGGTTGTGATCAGAAGATGTGGCGTTTTATGCTCCCCGCACTGATACCACATTACAAAGTAGTGTTATTTGATTATGTGGGCTCCGGTAATTCAGACTTAGCCAATTATGACCAAGCCCGATACAGCTCGTTAGAGGGTTACGCTCTCGATGTTCTCGAAATTTGCGAAGCCCTAGATTTACAAAATGTCACCTTTGTTGGGCACTCAGTGAGCAACATGATAGGTCTCATTGCTTCAATCCAACAACCAAAGTTTTTTAGTAATTTAGTAATGGTTTGTCCCTCCCCTTGTTTTCTAAATTTCGAACCTGACTACATTGGAGGGTTTGAAAAGTCTGATTTAGACGAACTATTTAATTTAATGGATAAAAACTATATTGGTTGGGCAAATTACCTTGCGCCTCTTGTCATAGGTGCAAACCATTCTGAAAAGTTGATAGGTGAGTTATCAGGAAGCTTTTGCTCGACTGACCCTATAATAGCCAAAGCTTTTGCCAAAGCGACGTTTTTTTCCGATTACCGCTACTTACTAAAAGAAGCCAAACACCCAGCTTTGATCTTTCAAAGTAGTCATGACTCTCTTGCTTCAACTGATATTGGCGAGTACATGTTAAAACAATTACCTAATGCACAACTCAAGCTAATAGAAGCTGAAGGGCATTGTTTACATATGACCTACCCAGACATCATTAACCAAGGATTAAGGGACTACGTTGACTAATAAGGTCATAGGATTTATAAGCCCTGAACCGGATGCCTTTCAGTCGGGTGCAATGGTAACCGATGAAAATCGAAGGATTATCTACGCCAATACGTATTTTTCATATGAGTTGAACTGGGATTTAGAAACGTTAGTCGGTAAAAGTTCCGATGATTTATTTACTTACGCATCTAAAATATTTTTTGAAAGTTATTTAATGCCCACTTTGCTACATGATAAAAAATGCGAAGAAATGCAATTAACTTTATATGACGGTAATGGAAAACGTATACCGATACTGGTTAGTACCAAAATTGATGAAAAAGGTCATATTTATTGGGTTTTTTTCAATGCATCGAAGCGCGATAAGCTTTATGAAGAACTGATAAACGTTCGCAGAGAGTTGGAAGCTCAAGCAAAAATATTAATTTCAATGGCATCGACTGACGAACTGACTGGGTTGATGAATCGTCGAGAAATAAATCTGCGAGCACCCGAGCTTATTAATCAAGCAAAGCGTTATAAAAATACTATTTCGTTATTAATGGTAGATATAGACCACTTCAAAAAAGTAAACGATTCATTTGGACATGTGCAAGGAGACAAACTTTTAAACGAATTAGGTCTACGTTTGCAAGCATTTGGTCGTCAGACTGATTTGATTGCGCGCTTTGGTGGTGAAGAATTTATTATATTATTACCTGATACTGATAAGGTTGGCACTAAGCTTTTTGCTGCACAATTGCATGAGTTAATGTCAGAAATAAAAATAAACAACACCTCAGTAACCATCAGCATAGGTGTAACCATAAGCGATGGTAGTCTTAACCTAGATAATTTGACCAAACAAGCTGACAGTGCCCTTTACATGGCTAAAAGCACTGGTCGAAATAGAACCGTGTTTTACCAAGACACTTAATACTATCGATACCTTCGACAACGTCCATAACTGCAACCCATTGGGCAACTTAATTCCGATGCATGACCTTTGAGAGTTGTGATGGTGATAGGTTCGACTTTCACTATATCTGTTAAAATATTTAACATACATTTGTAATCGATCGTTGATAGGCAACGACCGATCCAATTGTATCGCCCACCCTGTCACCACTCCGCAAATTATTGCTTGGCAAAAACTCTAAAGAATGTTTGTCTGAAATACTCCAAAGTACACCTAGATCTCTATAACCCACGGGATCAAGAGCGGTGACAATTGAGTATCACTTGCATTTCATAATTTGGATCCCGGAAGAGAGCTGAAATACCGCTTTTGAGAACTTGCCACCATCGAGTCGTTGTGAAGACGAACTGTAGATCAAGTTCTTTAAAAATCAGATTTTATACCGCCAAATATTTTAAGGAGATTTGAAATTTTATTTCAACATCATCCAACTTAGCCTCAACAGGATCTCAATATAAGGGTATTAATGGATGCTGATGATACTAGCAAATAATACAAAATTGGGTTTATGAGGAATAATCGCAAAAAGATTTTGCAACGCTTGTTTTTCTTGAGCAACACGCTGGTTAGATAAGCTTGGCGCTTTATCTAAGCAGCTTTGTCGCAATTCTCTCACAGTCTGTTCAGTCATTGCTTGCCCAAGGGCATTTAACAAACACTTATTGATACCATGCAACACATTTGCTTCTGACTCAGATCCTGATGCGTTATTAACTGCGAGCACAACAGATAACAATAATACTGCAGCTTTCATCACCACATGCTTCTCTAATGGTATGGCTCAAAGTAAGTTAGTGTTGCCTGCACCAATCAATAATGCCAATACTATAAGTGATTTACCATATATGATTTTTCAGTAAAACGAATGGCATGCCACTGCTCTTAACATTCAGCCAAATTAACATATGCTTTGCAGCTTGAACTCATAGCTTATCGATGCTGTTAAACGAACCAATGCCGAGTTCTATTCACAAAATACACCAAAGACAACATCACTGGTACTTCAACCAACACACCCACCACAGTAGCCAAAGCTGCACCTGAATGTAATCCAAACAGTGAAATAGCCACAGCAACCGCCAATTCAAAAAAGTTAGACGTGCCAATCATACTGGCAGGCCCTGCAATATTGTGAGGAAGCTTTAAGCGTATTGCAAAAAAGTAAGCGATAGCAAATATACCGTAGGTTTGAATGATGAGTGGTATGGCAATCAACACAATTGTCTGCGGTTCAGTCAAAATAGTTTGCGCTTGAAAACCAAACAGCAACACGACAGTGCCTAGTAGACCAACTATTGACCAAGGTTTAAGCTTAGCTACAAAACTGTCTACACTTTTTTGCTCTTCTGTTTTTCCGGTTTTTTTATCTAACAAAGAACGGGTCAACGCGCCTGCCACTAAAGGCAACAACACATATAATAACACTGAACTAACGAGCGTATTCCAAGGTACTTGAATATCACTGACACCCAATAAAAGCGCGGTTAAGGGTGCGAATGCGAAGATCATAATAATATCGTTAATCGATACTTGTACCAAGGTATAATTGGCATCGCCCTTAGTCATTTGACTCCAAATAAATACCATCGCAGTGCAAGGGGCCACACCCAGTAAAATCATACCTGCAATATATTCGTTAGCTGATTCTGGATCGACCCAGTCAGCAAAAAAACCTTTAAAAAATAACCAACCTAAGGCGGCCATAGTAAAAGGTTTAATTAACCAGTTAATAACGAGTGTTAATGCTAAACCCTTAGGCTTTTTACCTACGTCTTTGATTGATGAAAAATCGATTTGGACCATCATCGGGTAAACCATTAACCAAATCAGTACCGCTACCACTAAATTAACATGTGCATATTCTAAGCTTGCTACGAGAGCAAAAAAATCTGGGATAAGACTGCCTAAAAACACCCCCAATATGATACTGATGCCTACCCAAACTGATAAATAACGTTCAAATAATCCCATGTACTTGTTCCTCTATGCTTTTATTAAACACTAGTCAGCACGTTTATTAACGCGCTGACTTAATTGTTCTGCTGATTCAACGCGCTCTGAATAACGGTCAACTAAATAGTCACTATTATCTCTGGTAAGCAAAGTAAACTTCATCAGTTCTTCCAACACATCCACCACACGATTGTAATAGGGTGAAGGTTTCATTCGGTCGTTATCGTCGAATTCCATAAAAGCTTTGGCTACTGACGATTGATTAGGAATGGTCAACATACGCATCCAGCGACCTAAAATACGCATTTGATTAACGGCGTTGAAAGACTGCGAGCCCCCACTTACCTGCATAACTGCCAACGTTTTCCCTTGTGTGGGTCGCACACCTCCTAAACTTAGAGGCACCCAATCTATCTGGCTTTTCATAATACCGGTCATTGCACCATGGCGTTCAGGAGAGCACCATACTTGGCCTTCTGACCATATCATTAGTTCACGTAATTCCACCACTTTTGCATGTGTTGCGTCTTCAGCATCAGGTAAGGGTAAACCTGTTGGGTCAAAGATACAGGTTTCGGCACCCATCGCATCTAACAAACGGGCTGATTCTTCTACCATTAACCGACTAAAAGACCGTGTCCGTAATGAACCATATAACAAGAGTATTTTGGGTTTATGATTGTTCTTATTTATTGCAAAGTCTTCTGCTCTGGGTACATTAAATTCTATGAGTTCAAGATTCGGCATAACCGAGTTAGAGTTAGAATCAGGCTTAGACATTATGTTGCACCTAAATTAGTAAGGGCTGTTTTAAAAGCGGCCTTGTCTTTGATATCCACGTTTATGTTGCTCAATTGTTCCACTCTTTTTCTTATTTGTTCAATAGTGGCTTTGAATGCATCGGCTATTTGTGTTTCAGATCCTTGTAGCTTAGATGGATCAGTTAAGCCCCAATGTACTTTTAAGCTTTTACCAAACCACACAGGGCACACCTCATTGGCGGCGGAATCACATACAGTTACCACTAAATCGGGTGTAAATGTTTCAAAGTCATCCCAAGACTGACTTCGTAAACCGTCAATTGAAACACCCGTTTCTTGTAAATATTTAATCGATAATGGATGCACTTCACCTGCTGGTTGACTGCCAGCACTTCTCGCTACTATTTTTCCTACATTTCCTACTTTGCCTTCTTTACCAAGAGAAAATTGATTAGTGATAGCTTCAGACAAAATACTGCGGCAGCGGTTGTGGGTGCAAATATATAAGATTTTCATTCAATATTATTCCGGTAAAAGTTAACAGCAGTTATCTGTTAGTTTGGCTGTGTCTAAATTATGTAGACAATCATTTAAGTATATATGGTTGTCTTTAGTGGTCAGGGTGAGTACCTCAAGCGCCCATCTCGGTAAAGCATGATTAATTTTATAAAACACCCATTTTCCACGTCTTTGGTCAGACAAAATTCCACATTTACGTAGCTCAGCTAAATGTCGTGATACTTTTGGCTGACTCAGTTGCAGTGCACTAATTAAGTCACACACGCATAACTCACCTTTAAGCGTGATCAGTAACAAGCACTTCAAACGTGTGTCTTCAGATAAACATTTATAAAAAGCAATAGGGGTCATTAAAGGTGCTCAACTCAATACATATGAAATATCATATATATGATATTTCATATGTCAATAGTGTAACAAGCAGGCGACTATTTGATCTTTAGGATTTAAACTAGGTCAATTATTCAGTTAGGTGCCCTCTATGTCAAACACACTGCCCTACCTCGCACACTATGCGACACATCTGCAAGATGATATACAACATTTACTATCTCAAAATAAACTGGGCGATTGGCTAAGAACACGCTATCCAGAAACGCATAACATTCCCAACGATAACGAACTGCGTGACTACGCGATGTCTCTAAAAAGTCAATTTATGAAGAAAACTCAACCACTGAGTAAGGTGATATACGATAGCAAAATTCATATAGTTAACCACGCTTTAGGCCTTCACAGTTATGTATCACGTGTACAAGGTGGCAAATTAAAGAGTAAAAACGAGCTGCGAGTCAGTACCTTATTTAAGCACACTCCCGAGCCATTCTTGAAAATGATAGTAGTGCACGAACTTGCCCACTTAAAAGAAAAACAACACAACAAAGCATTTTATCAACTCTGCCAGCATATGATGCCTGATTATCACCAAGTTGAGTTTGATGTAAGAGTATATTTGACTGAACTAGAACGCTCGGGGTCAGTATTCGTTGTTTCAAAAAACTGAGTTATAATGCTTTAGTATTGTGCAACGCTTTTATCTGCAAACAATAAAGATTATTGTGGTGTAGACATGAGTTTATATAAACGACTTTTTATGCCACAACCTAGCGTCTTAATTATCGATGATAGTGAAATCGAACGGTACATGTTGAGTCACCAACTTCACAAAATTGGTGTAAGTAAAATAGTGCAAAAAGCCGATGGCCGATCAGGGCTCGCTTTTTTAAACAATTTTTTACATAACCAACAGCAGTATGGTGAAAGTTTCCCCCCCGCAATTATTATACTTGACGTCAATATGCCCATCATGGATGGGTTTGAATTTTTACAACAATTTGCAGAGTTAAAAACACAAGTTAACTTAGATATATGCCAGATTTTAATGTATTCAGGATCAGACGACCCAAAACAAAAAATTCAAGCACTTAAGTATGATTTTGTTAAAGGTTTTCTAATTAAAGGTGAGTCAAGTCCGGAAGAGTTAAAAATAGAAATCGGGGCATTTTAAGTATTAATTGGCAGTCCACCGACATTAACAAGCTTATGCACAACCACAGTTTAGGTTTTATCTTATTTTATTTTGATTAGGAATTGTTATGTCAAATCGCAAAGAATCTAACATCCAAATATTAAAAAAATATAACGTTTTAGATGTGAATATAGACAAATTGTTTGACGACATAGCTGTTCTTGCCACCGAAGGCTGTGACAAACCCTTCGCTATGGTTAGCTTAATCAATGCCAACACACGATGGGTGGCTTCACAAATGGGTTCTTTTCCTAGCCAAATACTGCAAGAAAATGTTTTTTCTGCCCTTGCAGTTACTCAAACACAGGTGTTGGAAATTTTTGACACACTACTTGACGATAGAACTAAGCAAAGTGAATCTGTAGTAAAAGCACCCAATATTCGTTATTACGCCGGCGTACCATTGATTAATAGCGACAACCAAACTTTGGGAACCTTGTGTGTCTTTGATATTAATCCAAACACAGTCAACCAACACCAAAAGTCTATGTTAAAACTGCTCGCCAAAGATGTGGTATCACAATTAGAACTTCGAAGAAAAAATTATGAGTTGTCAAAATTAAAAAACCTTTATCAGATGATCAGTGAAAATAATCCTGATTTAATATTTGCAACAGACAGTGACTATAAAATTCTTCATGCCAACACAGCATTTTTGTCTTTATTCCCAGAAAAGAAACGCGATAAAATCATTGGATATTCAGCCCTAAAAAAATATAGTGACGAGGAAACTGAGGCTCTTTCAATACGAGATAAGTTAGTTTTTGAGCAAGATGCAACTGAAACAATAGAAAAAGTAGTATTTCCAAGCGGCGAAATCCGTACGTTATTCACCACTAAAAAACGTTTTGAAGATGATGAAGGCAAAGCCTACATATTAGGTGTGTCCAGAGATGTGACCGAACGAGAAGCATTAATTGAAATGTTAAAGAAATCAAATAGTGAGCTCGACGAATTTGCCTATATCGCCTCTCACGACTTAAAGGCACCACTAAACGCAATTAAACGATTGGTATCTTGGATCGAGGAAGATGCAGCAGAAGTCTTACAGGCTGAAAGCCTTGAACATTTTGGTATGATTAAAAATCGTATTAATAGAATGAATATGCTGCTCAAAGACTTACTTAATTACTCGAGGGTTGGCAAAAATGATGGTCCTCCACAAAGCTTGAATCTACGAGAGACAACAAAACAGTGCTACGAGTCGTTAGGCTTGCCCGAGGGCTTTGTAGTTGAGGTAGATAACGTAGACATCGTATTACCTAGAGCACCACTTGAGTTAGTGCTTACAAACTTAATATCTAATGCAGTCAAACACCATCTAAAAAACGCAGGCCATATCGAGATAAAATGCGAAAACTTACAACATGATTATCAGATAAGTGTGACAGATGATGGGCCAGGTATTGATCCTTCGTTACATGGAAAAATAATTATGAAATTTCAAACCCTTAAACCAAGAGATGAAGTAGAAGGCAGAGGATTAGGGTTAGCAATGGTTGAGAAAACGCTAGCTAATTATTCAGGTAAAATTTCAATTCAATCAGATATTGGCAAAGGAGCCACATTTATTGTTACATGGCCTAAAACGAAGGCAATGGGTCAATGAATAGAACCAATCCTACCGACATCACTCTTTTCTTAATAGAAGACGACGATATTGATGCGATGAGTATCCAACGGGAATTTAAACGCCGCCACATTTCCAGCCCTATCATTAGAGCAAAAGACGGAGTAGAAGCATTTGAATTGCTCGCATTAGGTAAGATAAAACGTCCTTTTGTTATATTGTTAGACTTACAAATGCCACGTATGAATGGCCTAGAATTTTTGACTACATTGCGCAAAGACAGTGACTACAAAAATAGTGTGGTATTTGTTTTAACTACCTCACAAGATGAAAAAGATATTTTTAACAGCTACCAGTCGAATATTGCCGGTTACTTTATCAAAGATGAAATAGATGATGGTTTGATTAGCATCGTTGATATATTTGATGCTTACAGGAAAGTTGTGTATTTACCAGTCAGTTAAGTTAAGACTGTCATCTTGGATTAGGATGCTCAGAGTATTATGAGTAATCAATTCATAACTTGGCTTTAATAACACATAGCACTGTATTTCGGTAGAAAAGACTCGTTATGTTGATGATGATATTTTATCAACAGTGGGCGATAGGTTTAGCGTATAGTCGCTCTACACTTTTCAATAATTAGTGACATCTAATGGACTATCAATTTTTTCATGATATTTTAGGGCAGCCCGTAGCCACATGTGAACTTGAGTGTGAAGCGTTTGGTGATTGGCTAAGTCATGAAATCGCTCAAGACTCTGAACAAATCACTGCGTTACTGAATACTATCCAGCAGCTTCAGACCAACCAACTTTGTAGTTACCAACACAACGGCAAGGAATACCATTTAGAGTTTGATAAGGATGAAGTTGAGCTTATTTTAAATAACAATCACATCCAAGAAATGGCATCTTCGGAAGATGACGAAAGCCAAGAACTGAGTAACCTACATATCCAATCAGGCTGTGGCCTAACCGATCTGAAAACTTTACTTAAAGCTTGGCAGACGTTTATTAGTTAAAGCAGATGTCTGTTTTAGTCTTTCATTTTAGTCATTTAACTTAAATCCTAAACGGACATTGTGCTGCTATTTAGTATCCAATCAAACCTTAGTCAATAGTCTTAAATCATCAAATATGGGGCTAGTTACGACTACGCCTAATTGTTACTCAATGATGTTGCCGCGGATATTAACGACACCGATTTAATGAAGGAATTATCCATACCGTCACCACTGCTGGCTTCAGCAACCTAAACTTAGTTAGCTTGGTTCGGCAGAAAAAAACAGTTTTATTTATATACTTGACGACAAGTGGTCTGTTAATGCGTCAGTTCATTGGATAAATATGGACACCGAAACAAGCTTTAACTTAAATGGTTCGCGGGCATTGAGGAGCTCAGCATTACGCCTCGTATCGATTCGATTACTGCTGGTTTACCTTTATAATTATACATTAATCTTATGGACACAAAAAAGCCGTAACGAATAATTAAGTTACGGCTTTTTATTTTTCTTAAAACAACTTAAGCGTTATAGGTCGACGACGAAGTATCGCCACCACGCCCAGTCCAATTTGTATGAAAGAACTCACCTCTTGGCTTGTCTATACGCTCATAGGTATGAGCACCAAAATAATCCCGTTGGGCTTGTAACAAATTAGCCGGTAAACGCGCAGTGCGGTATCCGTCGAAGTAATTAAGTGCAGCTGTGAGGCAAGGTGCTGGCACACCAGTAGTGATGGCATTCACTGCTACACGTCTCCATCCTTCTTGTGCACCTACGACTGTATCTCTGAAGTAGTCGTCCAATAATATATTGTTTAACTCTGGGTTTTTATCATAAGCTTCTTTGATCTTACCTAAAAATGCAGAACGTATAATGCAGCCACCACGCCACATTAATGCGATACCACCGTAGTTGAGGTTCCAGTTATATTCTTTGGCTGCTTCACGCATTAAAGTATAACCCTGAGCGTATGAAACAATTTTAGACGCAAGAACCGCTTGGCGTAAATCTTCGATAAAGGCAGCTTTTTCAGTAGCGTTACCATTGAATGTTTTAGCTGGGCCAGTGATCACTTTAGATGCTTCAACACGTTCGTCTTTTAGGGCTGATATACATCGAGCAAAGACAGACTCAGCAATAAGAGTTAACGGAACACCCAAATCTAATGCAACTATACCTGTCCATTTACCCGTACCTTTTTGGCCTGCTGTATCAAGAATTTTTTCTACCAGTGGACCACCGTCTTCATCTTTAAAAGCTAAAATATCACGAGTAATTTCAACTAAATAACTATCTAATTCAGTGGTGTTCCATTCTTTAAATACTTCATGCATTTCATCGGCTGACATGCCAAGCACATCTTTCATAATTTGATAAGCTTCACACAATAACTGCATATCGCCATATTCAATACCGTTGTGCACCATTTTAACAAAATGGCCAGCACCGTTTTCGCCTACGTAATCGCAACAAGGCGAACCATCTTCTACCTTGGCAGAGATATCTTGAAAAATGGGTTTCACTGCTTGCCATGCTTCAGCTGAACCACCAGGCATAATTGAAGGTCCTTTAAGCGCACCCTCCTCACCGCCTGAAACGCCCGCACCCACAAAATTAACACATTTTTCAGCACAGTATTTTTCACGGCGAATAGTGTCAGGGAAATGAGTATTACCGCCATCAATGATAATGTCGCCTTTGTCCAACAAAGGTAGAAGCTGGTCAATAGTGGCATCAACAGGAGCACCTGATTTCACCATAATCATAATTTTACGAGGAATGGCTAGCGATTGAACTAGCTCTTCTACCGAATAAGCACCGCGAATGCTCTCGCCTTTTGCTCGGCCATTGATAAAATTTTCCACCTTATCAGTAGAGCGATTATAAGCAGTGACGGTGTACCCTTTACTTGCCATATTCAAAATTAGGTTTTCACCCATGACAGCAAGGCCGATTAAGCCAATATCAGATAGTGTTTTCATAGAGTTCCAATGTTTGTTTCAATTAATAATGCTTGCTTAGTTGCCGAGCATTATACGTCAAAACGCTTAAGAATATTCCAAAGGTGCGAGGTTCATTTGAACAGGCAATTTGGGTAATAGGACGAAATGACCTTCATACATAGCCATATATTAAACATTAAAATGCAACTTAACACTTCAAAATGCATAAATAAATAATGCATTGATATAAGAAATATTGTTCAGCCCAAATTAGTGCAACAAACCAAGCTAGCAAATCCCACTTTATGTACTCAAAAATGTCGTTAGTCAGTGCCACACGCAAAATAAACACCGGGTTGATTGATAAACTTTCTTAAAGGCCAGTAACAAGCAAGTAAACACGGGTAACAGTAGAATAAACATAAAGCGACGATCGAAAGAGTACTCAAAACAAAGTTATTCCTAAATCATTCTCAGTAAAACTAATCTGATTAGGTCCTTACCTTGAGCGCTTAGAGGCTGGCTACTCGCACAAAGTAACATATTTGGGCGCTATAACTAAGGACCTTATGTAGACTTAAACCTGCCAAAACAGCGTGATTAACGCAACAATAAAAGCTCTAAAAGCAATCATCTATTTAGTAAAATAGTAAATTATAATGACTTGTTGTCAGTGGCTCAGGACTAAACAACTGATCTTAGCTATCGTGCTTGCGAAGTGTTGCCTACCTGACAACTATTTAGGTTTTATTCTTAGGGTCATGCCCATCAAATACCTTGAAGCAGGCTGATAGATACGGACAGGTACTTCATAACTGTAAGACATGCTCACATAATGGGCGCTGGCGTTTAAAAAACCTTAATTAAAGCAGTATTTAGAAAGCATTGGCTTTTGGTGAATCAGTCATATGGGAACAAGTCGTTGTGTAAGTTAGATATTCTCATAAATTTTTCCACGACAAAACCTTACATATCTGTTAGCCAAGGTCCAATTGTAGTCTCAAAACTTACCTTATTATCACGGTATAGAGCACGACCCGCATGTTGATAGTCGGGCTCATCCTCCAAAAAAAATAGCATGAATTTATCTAACTGTTATTGCTGAGTATTGATCACATCTTCACTTGAAGCATTCTTTTGTGCCTAGCCAACTAATCGCCTTAATGCAGAAGATGCTCCTCATTTTTGAATGGATAATTATTCCCAATGACAAGGTAATAGGGTCACTTCTTTCGCTTTGACTCCAAGTTTGGGTTGGCTATGCCTACCACTATAAGTGTTAGCAGCAGGCGTATTTACTAATACTGTCCTCACATCACCGTACCTACAATCAATTTTTCGGCAACATTATTACTCAAACACTATAGGTTCAATATCGCTATCAAACGCTTTACCTTTTGAACTATCTCTTCAATGACTCCTTTACAGAATAACGTTTTATCGTAAACTGCCAAACAAAGGATGCTCATTACACTTACTTTTTAAATAAGAAGCATCAATATTATCTGAGTATCAATATTTTTAATTATTAAAATGTCTGGACTGTATTACTCAAGGTCGATAAAACAGCGCTCCTGCTGCCTTGATAACTTAATTGAGCGCCGGATTTGAGTGTATACATTCAAGTGTATCTAATTATTGCGTCTGCCCTTTTGCAACTTCCTCAACCTCATTCAAGAAAGCAGGTTTATTGCCTGTCATTTCCCAGGCGCCCAATGTAATGGGTATGCCACCGATATCATTGAGTTGGTCAAAGAAAGATTTCAAGACAAAATCACGACCCTGCTCTTCGTCTAGTTTTGCTTTTTGTGCCATGGCGGTATCGAGTAGAGCTTTGCCCGTTACATAGCTGGTGCCATAACCGGGTTGGCGTAGATAAAGATGTTGTTCAAAAATTAGTAAGTCAGGTTCTGTTTTCATCCATCCTCTAGGGGTGTAGTTCATATGGATTTCACCTG
>OOEC01000005.1_pt1 | contig 26839 bp, 30 predicted proteins | sample 1670421 | NCBI WGS metagenome assembly OOEC01 (sample SAMEA98148418, study PRJEB22522) | marine metagenome | biome: marine biome; feature: marine water body; material: sea ice | place: Arctic Ocean | collected 14-Sep-2015 | depth 1.435 m
ATGCCAATCTGAAACAACGCAACAGTTTGTTAAAAGCGGATATCAGTGATTTGAAAATTGGTTTGGAAGCAGCTGAAGAACGTGCTAGAAACGAATTAGGCCTCATAAAACAAGGCGAAACATTTTATCGTATTTTGCCTTCTGACGATTAATTTAATGACTTCACTTTTCCAGTACTCTGTTGTTTTGCCTGCCGCGGGTATCGGCAAACGTATGAAAACAGAATGTCCTAAACAATATCTCCATATTTTTGGCAAAACTGTCATTGAACATACGATTAATAATTTACTTGAACATAGTCAAGTTAAGCGTGTGATTGTAGTTCTAAATCCTAATGATAAGTATTTTTCTCAATTACTCATCGCGAATCATCCTCACATTGAGATTGTTATTGGAGGCCAAGAACGCTGCGATTCGGTATTAGCTGGACTAAATCATTTACCTGATGATGAGGAATGGGTGTTAGTTCACGACGCCGCACGACCCTGTTTAGCAGAAAGAGACTTAACTGCCCTTTTGCAGTTAGCGACACTAGGTAGTACTGGGGGAATACTGGCAACACCAGTTCGTGACACCATGAAGCGAGCCGTTAATCACAAGATTGATGGACAAAATCTTATCAAAAATACAGAATCTAGAGAAAATTTATGGCATGCATTAACACCCCAGTTTTTTAAACTTACCCTATTAAAAAAAGCATTGAATGAAGCGAACCAAAAAAATACAAATATTACAGACGAGGCATCTGCCATTGAACTTTTTGGTGAAAAAGTAGTGTTAGTTGAAGGATGTGCCTCAAATATCAAAATAACTCAACCCGAAGATTTGTTACTAGCTGAGTTTTACTTGACTCAAAGACAAGCTAAGTATTTATAGGAGATTTTACAAAAGCATGAGTATTCGAATTGGTCATGGCTATGACGTTCACAAATTTGGTGGAGTAGGCCCCATTATTATTGCAGGGGTAAAGATTAACCATGACATGGGCTTGATTGCCCACTCTGATGGCGATGTATTGTTGCATGCATTATGTGACGCATTATTAGGTGCGTTAGCATTGGGAGATATTGGCAAACACTTTCCAGATACTGACCCAACGCTGGCAGGCATAGATAGTCGTGAATTGCTTCGCCACGTATATCAACTCATCACACAACAGCATTATGAACTTGGTAACTTGGACCTAACGATCGTTGCACAAGCCCCCAAGATGGCTCCACATATACAGTTAATGCGTAAAAATATTGCTGAAGTTTTAAGCGCTGACATTAATCAAATAAACATTAAAGCCACCACTACTGAAGAACTGGGTTTTGCGGGCCGAAAGGAAGGTATTGCAGCTTACGCGGTAGTCTTATTAACGCAGCAAACAGGCAAAACTGAATGCAAATAGATCACTGGCTGCATCAATACCCAAAGTTAGATATTTTAGGGCAATTTAAGGCATCTGCTGAAGACTTCAAAGTGACCGAAATATTAGGCTACGAACCTATTGGTGAAGGTGAACACATATACTTATGGGTACGTAAGACGGGTTTAAATACTGCTTATTTAGCCGAACAAATTGCTAAATTTACTCAATTACCACTCAGAGCGGTTACTTATGCCGGGCGCAAAGACAAACACGCACAAACCGAACAATGGTTCAGTGTTCACCTGCCTGGAAAGGGTGAGTTTGATTGGGCTCAATTTAATGAATCAGGAGCCAACATACTCAAATCAATACGACATAATAAAAAATTAAGAACTGGAGTATTAAAAGGTAATCGATTTACTATCATTCTAAGACAACTAAGCTCAACAACTGGCATTGATAAGCGTTTGCGACAGATAAAACGGGACGGTGTACCTAATTATTTTGGCTCACAGCGATTCGGGAATACTCAACATGATCCCCGAGGTGGTAACTTAGTTTTGGCCGACAAAATGATTAACGGCGAAGCGATCCGTAATCGGAACAAACGTTCAATGGCCATATCAGCTTTACGTTCATGGTTATTTAATGAAGTTTTGCATAGCAGGCTACTAAAAGGCTGCCTCGATAAGCCTTTATCTGGTGACGTGATGCAACTAGCTGGTAGTCACAGCTTCTTCTGCGCACAACAGATAGATGACAGTATTAGCGAGCGAATAAAACAACGTGACATATATTTATCAGCTCCATTGTGGGGTGAGGGTCAATTAGCTAGCGAATCTGAAGCGTTACAGTTCGAACAAGAATTTGCGAAACAGCACCCCATGATTACTCAAACACTCGAAGGTTTAGGTCTAAGACAAGAAAGAAGGGCAATAAATTTATTTCCAAATGAACTTGAATGGTCATTGGCAAATGATACATTAAAATTAAGTTTTTCACTTCCAGCAGGCACATTCGCCACCTCGATTCTGCGAGAAGTGATAAATGTTGAAGATAATAATCTTGCCAAAACTTAAAATACTGGATTTTACAAGTTACTACCCAATAAAAAAATAGGCACGACATGAGATTAACATCACGTAAAGGTGAAAGCCTTGCTCAACTTTTACATAAAGAAGGTATCAGTAATACTAGGGTGCTAAACGCTATAGCCAAAACGCCTAGAGAACTTTTTGTGCCTGACGCCCTAAAACATAAAGCTTACCAAAACACAGCTTTACCGATTGGCCAAGGACAAACCATATCTCAGCCCTACATCGTAGCTCGTATGACTGAGCTATTATTAGAGTCTGATAATCAAGCTCAAAATGTACTCGAAATAGGTACAGGTTCGGGTTACCAGACAGCAGTACTGGCCCAATTATTCAGTCATGTTTATTCTGTCGAAAGAATAAAAACACTACAATTTCAAGCTAAACGAAGAATGAATCAATTAGATTTACACAACGTAAAAATGAAACATGGTGACGGCTGGTTAGGCTGGAGCAGCAAAGGTCCATATGATGCGATCATAGTCACGGCAGCAGCTAAATCGATACCAGAGGAGCTATTTCAACAACTTAATGATGGTGGTCGATTAATTATTCCTGTTGGTGAAGAAAATCAACAATTACATTGTATTACTAAAACCGAAGATAATATTAATTCAAACATTATTGAAGCCGTAAGGTTTGTCCCTTTGGTAGCAGGAGATATCATTTGAAAACGTCCAGAACAAAGAGAGGCTATGTAGGTGTTGCTGCCAGAGGTATTTTGATGGGTGCAGCGGATGCTGTTCCAGGAGTGTCTGGTGGCACCATCGCTTTTATTACAGGCATTTATGAAGAGCTCATCTATTCACTTAAACAATGTGGCGTCAGTGCCCTGAAAATATTGTTTCAAAAAGGTTTGAAATCCACTTGGCAGCATATTAATGGTGGGTTTTTACTGGCTTTGTTTAGTGGCATTGTCGTTAGCGTTTTAAGCATATCTGGCGTGGTGTTATATCTTCTAGGCAATTATCCAATATTGTTGTGGTCGTTCTTTTTTGGATTAATATTAGCAGCAGTTTGGTCTGTAATACGCCATATCGATAAATGGCGAATCGGTCTAGTCACTACCTTTTTAATTGGCACTCTTAGTGCATTTTTTATTACAACCATTAGCCCTACCAGTATTGAAACAACACCATTCATCGTATTTTTGTCAGGCATGATTGCTATCTGTGCAATGATTTTGCCAGGTATATCTGGCAGCTTTATATTACTTTTATTAGGTATGTATGCGCCCATGTTGACAGCAGTAAAGGAATTGCAATTAACCACCTTGTGTATTTTTGCCAGCGGTTGTGTAGCGGGTTTGTTAAGTTTTTCACATGTATTAAGCTGGATGTTTCAGCATTATAAAACAATGACCTTATCCTTGTTAGGTGGTTTTATGCTGGGTTCTTTAAACAAAGTTTGGCCTTGGAAGCAAACCATAGAAACAGTGATTGATCGGCATGGCAAAGAGATACCGTTAGTACAAAACAATATATTGCCACACACTTTTGAAACACTGTATGCCCAACCCCCTTATATGTGGTTCTCAATCGTGTTGATGCTATTAGGTATGGGAATGGTTATTGTGCTGGAAAAAATAGGCCAGAAACATGTTAATGAGTAATACACATATCGAGTCAAAAAGTGGCTTTGTTTAAAAAGCTGTCTTTACACTCAGGGATCTTATTTTTCTGCATCATAAATCTTAGTTGCTCAGGCCGAATTCAACCAGCGCCAGTTTCAGAGCTTTATCAAGGCAAAACATTTAGAGATTTCAAACAACAGGCTTATTCAGCAAAGACTTATCAGGTTAAGGCTGGAGATACTCTATATTCTATCGCTTGGTATTCTGGTAACGATTACCGAGACTTAGCAAGAATAAATAAGATCTCCTCTCCCTACCAGATACAACCCGGTCAAATTTTAACCCTTGTCAAGTTAATAAAAGTAAAAAAACCGAAATCAAATATGAGCACTCGCCCAACTTCAAAAGTAATGATGGATCAATCTGTTGACCCTTCTAAAAAGCAGGCGTATGGTGAAAGTGAAGAAATTGTTAACAAAGATCCAGCTGGATCTCCTATTGGTCAATTTCCCGAGCGAGTTAAGAGTTGGCAATGGCCTACAATTGAACCTATTTCACGAGGTTTTTCGGCCAGAGAACAAGGCAATAAAGGCTTAGATTTTTTGGGAAAACTTGGGCTACCAATTTTGGCAGCCGCCGATGGAAAAATAGTATACACGGGCAATGCATTACGTGGGTTTGGGAACCTAATTATTATCAAACATTCCGACGCTTACTTAACTGCATATGCACATAATGACAATATGTTAGTAAAAGAACAGCAGTGGGTTATGGCAGGCCAAAAAATTGCCACTATGGGTAGAAGTGGAACCGATGAGGTTAAGCTTCATTTCGAAGTAAGGTACAAAGGAAAATCTGTTAACCCTTTGCGCTATCTCCCTAGCAAATAATAATAATAATAATAATATTTATAAGGAGAAGTTAAAGAAACATTACCGTTAAGGAATCATGATTATGAGTCTGGAAAAAACAGGTGTTGTCGATGTTAATGCTCTCAGCGATATTGAAGACGCCGTTGAGAGAGAGCTTTCCAAAGCTGCTAAAAAAGCTGAAGAAAAGTTAGAAAATGTACTACCTAATAAACAGGATCCCCCAAAAAATCTTGATGCAACCCAATTGTATTTAGGTGAAATTGGCTTTTCTCCACTATTATCAGCTGAAGAGGAAGTTTATTTTTCACGGCGAGCTTTAAAAGGTGATGAAGCATCACGCAAACGTATGATTGTAAGTAACTTACGTTTGGTAGTCAAAATAGCTAGGCGTTACAATAATCGCGGTCTTGCTCTGCTTGACCTGGTCGAAGAAGGTAATTTAGGCCTTATTCGAGCTGTCGAAAAATTTGATCCTGAACGAGGTTTTAGATTTTCTACTTATGCCACTTGGTGGATTAGGCAGACAATAGAACGGGCAATAATGAACCAAACTCGTACTATTCGACTTCCCATTCATGTGGTTAAAGAATTAAATGTTTATTTAAGAGCTGCTAGAGAGCTGTCTCAAAAACTCGATCATGAACCTACTGCAGAAGAAATTGCTCAGTCACTCGACAAGCCGGTTCGTGATGTCACTAAGATGCTACGTCTAAATGAAAGGATCACTTCCGTTGACACTCCATTAGGTGGTGAAAATGATAAAGTTTTACTGGATGTTATCGCCGATGACGATGGCCATGGCCCTGAAGAAGATTTACAAGATTCAGACATTAAATTAAATATCATCAAGTGGTTAGAAGACCTTAATCCCAAACAACGCGAAGTTTTAGCAAGACGCTTTGGATTGCTAGGTTATGAACCTTCAACTCTAGAAGATGTGGGCGTAGAAATTGGCTTGACCCGTGAAAGAGTCCGTCAAATACAAGTTGAAGCTTTGCGCCGACTCAAAGATATGTTGGGTCACAAAGGACTAGATTTAGAAGCTTTATTTAATAAACTTACCTAGATTATTTAAAAGCGCAAACAATGAAAAATGCCTCATTCGAGGTTTTTTTCATGAAAGAATCAAAGGTTTTAAATTTCACGTTATCACTTTAGTAACTTATTAATACCTTCAAATATCTTCAAATATCTTCAAATAACCTCAACTACTTATTAAATGTCAGTGTTAAGAACGTTTACTCGAACTTTACCAAATTAGGTCCATGCATCTAGTGCTTATTTTGGTATGCTTTCCACGTTGTTAAACACAGTGGCAATGTCCACAGTTATCATTAATAAGACTATTCAGCTCAAAACAAAACTCTATCAGATAACATTCGCTAGATAGTTTTTTAATAGTTATCATTAATAAATGATTATCATCAAAAGAATGGACCCATGAACTCTACATTAAGATTAATTCTTTCAGCTGCTGTCTCCTTCAGTTTTTATTTTGTCTGGTCATATTGGGCCAATGGCATGGCGTCAGATGACCAGGCATTGGTGCTTAGATCGGCATTAGTACAAGGAACACTAAGCGCGACTATTACGATATTATTTACCTTTATTTTAGAAAAATCAGTGTCTAAATTTGGTGACAGTTACTTATCGTTGATATTTGTAGTGCCTATTATTTGCAATGTACATTCTAAAACATCACAAAATATTGCTATCTTCAGAACATTTAAAAATGCGCTGGACAACTCTGCAAAATATCTAAGTAACAATGCGATCCCTGGAAGTGTTTTAGCACCTTTGTTGCCTATTGCGATCCAATCTAGCATTGCCATCTCTGTTAACTGGGTGAATCAAACACCTAACTTATGGCTGACTGTAGCGCCTAGTATATTAATTACGGCTATTTACGGTTATGTGTATACCTACAGTTTGTTGTCAAAACCTAAACAACCTGTTTTACAAGAGTAACAAAATGGTAAACATAGGGGTTTGATGGCTCTGGTTGATGGACTTCAGTACTTATTTCTTGCCAATTGTACTTTGCGGCATAATCAGGGAAATAGGTGTCTCCATCAACCTCTAGTTCAATGTGAGTTAGGTAAAGTCGATGACAAAATGCTAAAAAATGATTATAGATGGTGCCCCCACCGATTATCATTACTTCGGGGTTTTCGGTCTTGTGATGACTACAATGTTCCGAAGCCAAATCGATAGCCTGTTCACAGCTATGCACCACAGTTGCATCCGCAAGTGTAAAGTGGACATCATTACTAACCACTATATTTAGACGGCCAGGCAAAGCCTTACCTATAGAAGAATAGGTCTTACGACCCATTATAATTGGTTTACCTAAGGTGATTTTTTTGAAATGTTTGAGATCTGCAGGCAGACGCCATGGCATAGAATTGTCAGCACCAATAACACGATTATTGGCCATTGCGGCGATCATTGAAATTTGCATCATATTGGATTGTACACTTCTAGAATAATGAGAAAAGTAAACACCATATAAGAATTAACAGAAACCAGAAATACCTTTTCCGGCTTCATACTTATAATTTATGTGACGGTTATTTTTTGGTGTAAACAACTTCTACACCAGAGTCATCGTCATCATCGTCGAAGTCGTCGTCATCATAAGCGCCTTCGATTGTATCTTTATGATAGGTATCCCATTTGAACCCTGTTTCTTCATCCTTAATCTCAGGTTCAACTTCTACTGGCAATGCCTCAATGAAGTCCATAGCTTTCATGCACAATGAATGTGTACCTACTTTTTGAAATGCTGAAATTTGGAAATACTCGTCTTGCCATTCAAGTGCATCTGCAATCTGCTTGCACAACTCATTGGCTTCCTCTTCGAGCATTAAATCAATTTTATTAAAAACTAGCCAACGTGGCTTAGAAGCCAGCTTTGGACTATATTTTTCAAGTTCTGCAACAATGGCTTTAGCATTTTCGACAGGATCTGAACCGTCTGCAGGCATCAAATCTACCAAGTGTAGCAACACCCGACAGCGCTCTAAATGTTTCAAGAACTGAATCCCAAGTCCAGCACCTTCGGCAGCACCTTCAATCAAACCGGGGATATCGGCAATAACAAAACTACGCATAGAATCTAAACGTACAACACCCAAATTTGGTACAAGTGTAGTAAAGGGGTAGTCTGCTACTTTAGGTTTAGCGGCTGAAACACTTCGTATAAAGGTAGATTTACCAGCATTAGGCATACCAAGTAATCCCACATCAGCAAGCAACATGAGTTCCAATCTTAAATGCCTGACTTCACCCGGTGTACCGTCGGATTTTTGTCTTGGAGCACGGTTGGTACTGGTTTTAAAACGAGCATTACCCAAGCCATGAAAACCACCCTGGGCTACTTTCATGCGCTGCATATGTTTGGTTAAATCACCTAATACTTCACCCGTTTCGCTATCGGTTGCACGTGTTCCAACGGGTACTTTCACATCTAAATCAACACCGCCTCTGCCAGTACAATTAGCACTTTGGCCCTTTTTACCGTGCTCAGCACGATGAAATCTTTCAAAACGGTAATCTATCAAAGTGTTTAAGTTTTCATCTGCAACCAAATAGATACTACCGCCATCACCGCCATCACCGCCGTCAGGACCACCATCAGGTACGTATTTTTCGCGGCGAAAACCGACTACACCATTACCGCCATTACCTGCATCAACACGGATATCAGCTTCATCTACAAATTTCATTACTTAACGACACCTTGAATGTTACTCAACTGAGCTGAGTATAGTCTGTTGAACCCTCAAATAGATTCAAATTTTTATAGCTCAACAAAAAACCCCGCATAAAGCGGGGCTTTTAAAAATCTATGTGCTATTGCTACTTATGCAACAATGCTCACAAATTTACGATTTTTAGGACCTTTAACTTCAAACTGGACTTTACCATCTGATAAAGCGAATAAAGTATGGTCTTTACCGATGCCCATGTTACTACCCGCGTGAAATTTAGTTCCACGTTGACGAACAATGATATTACCGGCTAAAACTGACTCACCACCGTAACGCTTAACACCTAGGCGTTTACTTTCTGAATCACGGCCGTTGTTAGTACTACCACCAGCTTTTTTATGTGCCATTTGTATATACTCCTTTTAAGCGCTGATACCAGTGATTTTCACTTCTGTGAACCACTGACGATGACCCATTTGGGTACGTGAATGCTTACGACGACGGAACTTAACGATTTTTACTTTATCGCCACGTCCATGCGTTACAACTTCAGCTGTAACTTTGCTACCACTAACAAACGGGGTACCAATTTTTATATCGTCACCATTGCTCACCATTAAGATGTCATCGAATTCAATTGACTCACCTGGAGCCACCTCGATTTTTTCTAGGCGAACGGTTTGGCCTTCAGCCACACGGTGTTGTTTGCCACCACTTTGGAAAACCGCGTACATAATTAAACTCCGCACTGTGTCTCTTGACACTTATATTCAAAAACAGGCCGCGAATTATACGTGAACAGGTATCTCCAAGCAAGGCAATTTCCTAATTAATCTGTATAAATATCAAACGGTTTACACTAACCCGAAGTTTTTTGCATTATAAAGCTAAAGTGTCACTGGATACGTCAAAAAATTTCTGTAAAATCCATTTTCAGAATTACAGCGTACAATTGAATTATATTCACAAATGGGCAAAACGGCAGTATGAAATTAGAAACGATTAATCAACTGGCACATCAAGACATGATGGCAGTCAATGGGCTCATCCAGCAGCAAGTGGACTCAGAGGTTTCGTTGATTAACCAACTAGGTTTTTATATTGTGAACAGTGGTGGTAAGCGCTTAAGACCTCTTATGACTATTTTAGCTGCAAGAGCTCTTAATATTCAAACAGAGCAACATCACACGTTAGCTACCATAATTGAATTTATTCATACCGCCACCCTATTACACGATGACGTAGTCGACGAATCCACTATGCGCCGTGGTAAAGAAACAGCAAATGCAGTGTTTGGTAATCAAGCCAGCGTATTAGTTGGTGATTTTCTCTATACTCGTTCATTTCAGATGATGGTCAGTTTAAAACGTATGCGTGTTATGGAAATATTATCTAATGCGACCAACGTAATATCAGAAGGGGAAGTGCTGCAATTAATGAGCTGTAATGATCCTCAGACCAGCGAAGAAAGTTACATGCAGGTGATATATAGCAAAACTGCCAGATTATTCGAGGCCGCTACTTTACTAGCCGCAGTGTTAACAGATCAGGATGAAGAGATTGAATTTGCGATGCAAGAGTACGGCAAATATTTAGGCACTGCGTTTCAACTTATTGACGATATTCTTGACTATTCAGCTGACCCTCTGGAAATGGGTAAAAATGTAGGCGATGACCTCGCAGAGGGCAAGCCAACACTTCCCTTACTGTACGCAATGTGGCATGGCAATGATAAACAAAAAGCACTTATTAAAGAGGCAATAGAAAAAGGCAACGGCATGCAACACTTCGATGAAATCATGACCACAATGAAACAGACTGGTGCTCTTAGCTACACAAAAAAACAAGCGTTAGATGCCTCTGACAAAGCAATTAAGGCATTGGCTCCATTAGCCAATTCCGAATATAAAACCGCACTTATTGGACTTGCGCATATTGCAGTTGAACGAGCGACATAATCCTTATCATTTGGCTCAACACTTATTAGCCGGACTATCTTTTATTTTAATATTATTTATTATTTAACTTCACCTCACCACTTACTGTGGATACATTAACCTTCGCACTACCACCGTTCAGGGAGAACTTTAACCAACGATTGGGCCCAGACTTAGCGTTTTGTGTTTTGTCATCAGACAAATTGTTAGAAATTCTGCCACCGGCGTAACCTTCAACATCAAACCTTGCTGATACATCGCTTTGTAGGTAGAGGTGAATTGCACCCCCTACTGAAGAAGCATCAATTTCGCCATCATCTTCAAGTTCTAATCTAGCGTTTATTGATCCATTCACTGTGTCTATATTTAATTGATTAACCTTACCAAGCTCTAACTCAACATCGCCATTCACTGTTTCTACATTGATATCGCCACTTTCGCTTATAATCTCAATATTACCGTTTACCGACGAGTAAGAGTCTTCTTTACCTTTTGAACTTCGAGAGCTAATTATGCCGTTTATAGTTTCTATCTTTACATCTCCCTCTAAACTTTCTGTAGTTATTCGGCCATTTACGGATTCAAGTCGGATGCGTCCCGCTAGTTTTTTTACGTTTATAGAACCATTTACTGTCTCAATTTTTGCGCCACCGCGAACTTGCACAAGCTCAACATCGGCATTCACTGCGCTGTAATACACTTTACTTTGACGAGGAACAAATATTTCTAAATCGTCGCCATTATAAGAACTCAAGTTACTCCAACTGCTATTATTTTTAACTTTAACTTTGATAAGTACTTCATTATCGTCTTTCTCAAAGATGAACCTTTCTGTTTTCTCGCCTAAAGTACCTGTTATTTTCACCTCAAATTTATCCCATGCAATCACCTTAGCAGAACCGTTTATATGTTCAATTTGTACGTAAGGGTTTTTAGATACCTCGAACGAACGATCAATCTTTTCCTTTGCTAAAACCTCGTAACTTAAACATAAAAAACCTGCAAAAATTAATAACAATCTCATATCTATACTCCTAAACTCAGTACTTTAAATGTGTATCCACTTAGATGAATGCACACGTTCAATTAAATTAATTTGTTGTTGATGCACATGACGCAACATCTTTAATAAAGTCATATTGTTTGACTCGTTTCTTAATGCCATTTTTATGGCTACAGCAGCGTCGTCTAATTCAGTAAGTTGATCCTGCCAATTTTGAGTCAGTGCGGGTTGATCTTGAAATCTGATCAATAAAGCATTTTTTTGATCTAAATGTTGTTCACTTAATGACGCAACCAATTCATCGCCAGTTAACGAAACCGGATACTGATTAACCGATAACCAACCTATTAATCCAAATATGGCTACCGTAGCTGCAATCGCGTACATTTTTTTACCTGCCACTACCATAGATGGCTCTGAAGACTCACACAGCAAAGCTAACTCGATGCCCGGCCATAAATCTCTATTTGGCTGCTGCACTTTATTTACCTCGGCTAGTTGGCTCACTAACGCAATTTCAAAATTAGTTTTATTCATAACCCATCCACTCCTTTAACAACTGCTTGGCGCGATGAAGTTGCGCTTTGCTAGAGCCCACAGCCATGTTTGTCATAGTGGCGATTTCTTCGTGTCGGTAGCCTTCAATCGCATGCAGCACAAAAACAAGTCGCGCTCTCTCAGGCAGTCTTGCAACATAACGTTCAATATCAATTGTACTGCTCGACTCTTCAGCTTGGGCATTCATAGCCACAGAATCTTCGATATTAAACATTTTCTGCAACCATCCTTTTTGCTTTCGAATATAAGATATAGTGATGTTAGATGTGACTGTATGCAGCCAAGTTGAAAATTTACTGTCACCTTTAAAATTATTAATTTTTTTCCATAACTGAATAAACACTTCTTGCGCTGCATCCTCAGCTAACATTTTTTCACCTGTCAATCGATAGCACAGCCCATACACCTGGCCAATGTACTCTTGGTATAATTGGTTATAAGCTTGTATATCTCCGCCTTGCACAGCTTGAATTAAGTCCCACTCACTTTTTGTGGCAAACTTATGCTGTGAAGTGACTACGTTTCCTTGAGTATTCAATCTATAGTCTTGTTACATTATATTAGAAGATGAGTCGCAGAATAAATCACAAAGGTTTAAACCACCAAAAAATATTAATATGGATAAAAATAATTATGAAAGTCATTGGTTTATATTCAGGAAAATTAACTAACATTGGTGAAAAACGAAGTCCAACCGGCATCTTCAAACAATCAGTGTCACTGGTATCTGTCAATGAGCTGGGGATTATAGGAGACATTCAGGCTGATAAGCGGTTCCACGGCGGTCCTGAGAAAGCTTTACATCAATATGCATTATGTAGCTACGAAAAAATCATCAAGCGCTACCCTCTTCTGCACAAACAAGCCAAGTCTGGGATGATAGGTGAAAACCTTTCTGTTATAGATATGAACGAGCGCAATGTATGCATTGGCGATATCTACAAAGTAGGCAGCGCTGTGTTACAAGTGAGCTCTCCTCGCATTCCCTGTTGGAAAATCAATGCTAAGTTCAAACAACCTAATTTACACCAATTTATAGGTCTACATAGGCTCAATGGTTGGTACTACCGAGTATTGCAAGCGGGCGATATCGCACTAGATGATGTATTCATTTTACAGCAAAGACCTAATGCAAATGTTTCTGTCGATATTATGCTTAAGGTTATTAATTCTGAAGCTCAACTAGTTGAGGTCGTAACCAACGCCGTTGGTCTTGATCCTGAATGGCGAAGGCGGCTTCAAAAAAAGTACTCTTTGGATTAGAAATCGACACACTGTAAGAAGGAAATTTGCACAGGGTAAAAGGGAAATGCCATAAGAGTAAAAATTTGTTTAAAATCATAAACTTAAAAAACACGGCGTATACATGGGTTTTAAAAACATCATGCCATTATTTACATTTTTACAAACCGTATTGTTTAGTTCTCATTAAGCGAATATAGAAGTGGCGACTAAAAATTGGTAGTGAGTACTCACCTTAAACGGTAATTTTTTACTTATAAATAATTGACTGAAGATCTAATCAATTTAGGTCTTAAATCTAATGATGCAGATCATAGTAAAGGATTGGGGCGTCGGTTACATTTGGTAATAATTACACCCACAGGGCGGTGTTTACAGACCTAGAGCTCGTTGACGATGAACGTATCGCGTGAATTAAGGAAGCATATATACAAGCGAAATAATGGTTGTTGAATATTTAAAACCATAGACAAAAAAAAACACCACTAAAATTAGCGGTGTTCTTAAATGCTCAAATGCAATTAGCTACTATGCTTCTTGAATTATGACCAACTTGATAGTGGTAGTAACATCTGAGTGAATCTGCAAATTAATTTCGAATTCGCCTGTTTCACGTAAAGTACCAACAGGTAACTTAACTTCAGATTTTGTTACTGCAACACCAGCAGCGGTAATCGCATCAGCAATGTCACGTGTACCAACAGAACCAAACAACTTACCTTCGTCTCCAGCAGGAGAAGCAATAGTCACTTCACCCAAGGCGGCGATTTTGTCTGCACGAGCTTGTGCAGATAAAAGCTGGTCAGCAATCTTAGCTTCCAACTCAGCACGGCGAAGCTCAAATTTGTCTACGTTCGCTTTAGTAGCGGGAACTGCTTTACCTTGCGGAAACAAGAAGTTACGCGCATAACCTGATTTTACAGTGACTTTGTCACCCAAGCCGCCTAGGTTAGCGACTTTATCTAATAGTATGATTTCCATCTTTGCTACCTACGATTACTTGTGAGAATCAGTATATGGAAGCAACGCCAAGAAGCGCGCACGCTTAATTGAAGTTGACAACTGACGCTGATACTTCGCGCTAGTTCCAGTAATACGGCTAGGTACAATTTTACCACTCTCAGTGATGTAGTTTTTCAACATTGCGATGTCTTTAAAATCTATCGCAGGAGCATCAGCAGCAGAAAAACGACAGAACTTACGACGTCTAAAAAAACGAGCCATTATTTATCCCCTTCTTCTGCAGGAGCCGGAGCAGCTGTTTCTTCAACGGCAGCAACAGGTTTCTCAGCAGACTTTTCAAAAGGTTTTTCATCACGCTTTTCACGGCGTTCTTCTTTAGCCATAGGAGACTGTTCAGTGACAGCACTTTTGGTACGCATAACAAGGTTACGCAGAACAACGTCATTAAAACGGAAAGCAGTTTCTAGTTCTTCAACAGCTTCAGCAGTAGCTTCGCAGTTTAATAAAACATAGTGTGCTTTATGAAGTTTATCGATTGGGTAAGCCAATTGACGGCGGCCCCAATCTTCCAAGCGGTGGATAGTGCCGCCATCTTGGGTAAGAATTCCAGTATAACGCTCGATCATACCTGGAACTTGTTCACTCTGGTCAGGGTGAACCATAAATACGATTTCATAATGACGCATATATGTTGCTCCTCACGGTTGTAGCCTCGATAGCACAGTCAAGCTATATAGAGACAAGGAACTAAAAGTAGTGACTGTTTTAAGCGGCGCGGATTGTATATAAACTGGGCTTTTTGTACAAGATATATTTAGCTTACAGTTAGTAATAGTTCTGTTTTTCAGGGATTTAGGAGAAATGGGGTAAATTGTTTGGCTTATCATATAATTTATTAGGCGCTAAAAACATGAGCCGTGCTTGGTGACTACTCTATGTGTTTTGATACAAATTCTCGTCGAATCAGTTATTTTTTCTAAATTGTAGACAACCATTTAAGTTGAACAGTAAGGATTTCGCTTAAAATCACGCCAAGATAACTTAAGAGACAATTTGAAAGGGTATACACATTAATTTAAAGCTAAAAGTTCTCACACAAGCCAAGCTTATTGTGTACAGTGCCAAAAAAATGCAGAAGGCATAGTCTTCACACGTCGATAGTAATGATAAAACAAGCAGTACTTTAGCTTAGGAATTTGATGCGTTTATTTAAAATCGATGCGGTAGATTGGCTCGCCACATTACCGTCAGACAGTGTGGATTTAGTGATAACAGACCCACCTTATGAGTCATTAGAGAAATATAGGAAAATTGGCACAACTACTCGCTTAAAAGTGAGTAAATCTTCTAGTAATCAATGGTTTAATATTTTTCCAAACGACCGTTTTGAGAGTTTATTCAAAGAGGTTTACCGAGTACTTAGCAAAAATTCTCATTTTTACTTATTTTGTGATCAAGAGACCATGTTTTTTATAAGACCTATTGCTGAAAAAATTGGCTTCAAATTTTGGAAAGCCATAGTCTGGGATAAAGTCAGTATAGGAATGGGTTATCACTATCGCTCAAGACACGAATTTATACTTTTTTTTGAAAAAGGAAAAAGAAAGCTAAATAATTTAGGTGTTCCAGATGTACTCGAGTGTAAAAGAGTTTATAGAGGCTACCCAACTGAGAAACCTGTTCCGCTTATCGAAATACTCATTCAACAAAGCTCGTCTAACGGAGAACTAGTAGTTGATCCCTTTTTTGGCTCAGGGGCAACTCTCCTAGCAGCTAGAAATTGTGGCAGAGAATATCTTGGCAATGATATATCTAACGACGCACATGATTATTTTAAGAATCGAGAGCATGATTAGCCGCTGGCTAAGTCATGTTATTTAATAATGTAGGCATATGAACCTCTCAAATAACAACACGGTCGCCATGACGCCGATGCTATTGGCTTACCTTCGATTTAAATCGAACCAATTATTTTGTGGATTAGTTGGAAAAAGATAGAATAACATCTACACAAAACTCTTTTAATTCAGCGCATCCAATTAAAAACCAAAACCTATCGACCTGAAACCTTTGCTTCGCTCTCCCATAATTGCCACACCATGCCTAAACCATAAGAGTAAGTACTTTTATCTCTGAAAAGTGGACTATCTTCATTTGCTGAACCTGAATGAAGTGATGCACGGGCAAAGGTAAAAATTCGAATGTCTTCAGTGGCATTAAATGACAGACCGACAGATAAATCTGTACCTAAGTAACCATGTTTTGCGTCGTAAGCTTGACGTTGTTCGGTTACAACATTACTACCCACTTGATAAAAATAATCATGCAATTTTTCAGTTGCCCATGTAGGCGATAAACTAGCAAATAAAGCTGTTTTTTCGCTTAACAACCCACGCTGTCTATAACTAAGTACTGGTTGAAACACATACCCACGTTTATCTATACCTGAAAAATCAGTTGAAAATGCTGCGCGAGCTTGCAAATTTAAAAATAATTCCCCTTTGCCATAACGCTCAAATTCAAATTTTGATAAGCGTATTCTAAGCTGTGGACCCAGTTCAAAAATGAAGTCTAGGTCAGGCATGCCCTCTCTAATCTCATTATTTTCTGAATTAGCATTAAAAGAACCTGCCAATGATAGGTCTAGTTCATACCAGCTTTTGTCTATCGCAACTGCTCTGGCAATAGAACCGTCGCCTATACGTAATGTTTCACCGCGGTAGATAAAATAAGGAGCGGGGATGATATTAATTTGTTTTCGATCCGCAGCGGGGTATTCTGACGAGTTGAAAACAGCAGCTAATACACCGACTTCCCACACAGGACGTATATCATCTTCTAAGACAATTTCCTGTTGTGCATTGATGTCGGTATTCATGACAATAATAGACATTATTGCCATATATTTTATTGAACAAAACCAAGTGTTGGTCCTAAGCAAAATCATTCCCTATTTTTACAGTGGCCTTTAATACTTACATATTTACCTTGTGGCGTAGACAAAAGATCCTTCCTCTCCAGTTCAATAAAATATTATTCCATTAACTTATGCCAAACTTATGTAAGAAAACATTACATTTATTTCACTTTATTATAAAAAAAGCCTTGAGATCATTTCTGCTAGCCCCATCTCATGTCGCAGAACTAAGTTCTAATAAAACAGAATTCTAAGCAGACGATGCGTCTTTTGCTTAATCACCGCCTTTATGTGAAAGGCACACAACTTTTACTAACATTGGAATTTTCAGGAGATTTGAGAATGGCAATTCGTCCTTTAAACGATCGCGTTATCGTTAAGCGTCACGAACAAGAAAGCAAATCTGCAGGTGGCATTGTACTAACAGGCTCTGCAGCAGAAAAATCGACTCGCGGCGAAGTTATCGCTGTCGGTAACGGCCGTGTCCTAGACAACGGTAATGTTAAAGCAGTCGACGTAAAAATCGGTGACATCGTAATTTTCAACGATGGCTATGGGGTTAAAACTGAAAAGTTAGACGGCGAAGAAGTGCTTATCCTCAGCGAGAGCGACATCTTAGCAGTCGTCGAATAAACCCAATCCACTAACAGAATTTTGAGGAATTATTATCATGGCAGCTAAAGAAGTTCGTTTTTCTGATGACGCTCGCGCAAAAATGCTTGCTGGCGTTAATGTATTAGCAAATGCAGTAAAAGTAACACTTGGTCCTAAAGGCCGTCACGTTGTATTAGACAAATCATTCGGTGCTCCAACCATCACTAAAGATGGTGTATCAGTTGCGAAAGAAATCGAACTTGCTGATAAATTTGAAAACATGGGCGCTCAAATGGTCAAGGAAGTTGCTTCCAAGGCTAATGACGAGGCTGGTGATGGAACAACAACTGCAACAGTATTGGCACAAGCTATTGTAACTGAAGGCTTAAAGTCAGTTGCTGCAGGCATGAATCCAATGGACCTTAAACGCGGTATTGACAAAGCAGTTATTGCTGCAGTTGCAGCCCTAAAAGAGCTTTCTGTCCCGTGTGCTGACAATAAAGCCATTGCTCAGGTAGGCACTATTTCTGCCAACTCTGATCTTGAAGTAGGCGAGCTAATCGCTGAAGCAATGGAAAAAGTAGGTAAAGAAGGTGTAATCACTGTTGAAGAAGGCCAAGCACTTCAAAACGAGCTTGAAGTAGTTGAAGGTATGCAGTTCGACCGCGGTTACCTATCTCCATATTTCATGAACAATCAAGAAAATGGTACAGTTGAACTAGATAACCCATTCATTTTATTGGTTGACAAAAAAGTTACCAACATTCGTGAAATGTTGCCTACTCTCGAAGCTGTAGCAAAAGCATCTAAGCCTCTTTTACTTATCGCAGAAGACGTTGAAGGTGAAGCACTAGCAACACTTGTTGTTAACAACATGCGTGGCATTGTGAAAGTTGCAGCGGTTAAAGCACCTGGATTTGGTGACCGTCGTAAAGCCATGTTACAAGACATTGCGACCTTAACTGGTGGTACTGTAATTTCTGAAGAAATTGGTCTTGAACTTGAAAAAGTAACATTAGAAGATCTTGGTACAGCAAAACGTGTAGTAGTAAATAAAGACAATACTATTATTGTTGATGGTGCCGGTGAAGAAACAGCGATTAAAGGACGTATTTCACAAATACGCTCACAAATCGAAGAATCTACTTCAGACTACGACAAAGAAAAACTTCAAGAACGTCTTGCTAAATTAGCCGGCGGTGTTGCAGTAATTAAAGTTGGCGCAGCCACTGAAGTCGAAATGAAAGAGAAAAAAGCTCGTGTTGAAGATGCTCTTCATGCTACTCGCGCAGCGGTTGAAGAAGGTGTAGTACCTGGCGGTGGTGTCGCTCTAGTGCGTGCCGCAACTATTGTTGGTACTCTTAAAGGCGACAACGAAGACCAAACACACGGTATCAAATTATTGTTACGTGCAATGGAAGCACCAATGCGTCAAATAGCGGCTAACGCCGGAGCAGAAGCATCAGTTGTGACCAATGCTGTTAAAAATGGCGAAGGTAACTTCGGCTTTAACGCAGCGAACGATACCTACGGCGATATGATCGAAATGGGTATTTTGGATCCAACTAAAGTTGTTCGTTCAGCACTACAGTTCGCTGCATCAATCGCAAGCTTGATGATTACCACTGAATGCATGATTACTGATGCACCACAAGACGCAGCACCTGCTATGCCTGATATGGGCGGCGGTATGGGTGGTATGGGCGGCATGATGTAATTACATAGCCGTGCATAACATTGCATAAGCTTGTAATGTGACACTTTTAAAGCCCGCAGGTTTTATAATCTGCGGGCTTTTTTGATGATTTTTTCATTGCTAATGATTTGTTTAATTCCACCGTGACTAGTTCATCTTTAACTACCCATCCCTGAATACTTTACGCCAGCAAGTAGTGCCATTTCCCTGTGCCAAGTAGCTAAGTCATGTCTATTGAACTTTTCAAAAGAATCGTGACCACATGCTCTTGCCATGACTGACATTAATTCAGAGGAGGCTTCGAAGAAGTTTTTCAGCTGAACTGCGGATTTTTCAACATTTAAGCGCTGGCGCAAATCTTTTTTCTGCGTAGCAATACCCGCAGGACAATTATTGGTATTACACATTCTTGCGGCTACACAGCCTATAGCCTGCATAGCACTGTTTGATACGGCGACACCATCTGCACCTAAGGCTAAGGCTTTAACAAAGTCGATAGGAACTCTTAAACCACCAGTAATAATTAGCGTGACTCGTCCACTCGCGTCTTGTTCGTCTAAATACTTTCTAGCGCGAGCAAGGGCTGGGATTGTTGGCACACTAATGTGATCCCTAAACATTTCAGGTGCAGCACCTGTACCGCCACCTCGGCCATCCAAAATAATGTAATCAGCACTGGCATCTAATGCGAATTGAATATCCTCTTCGATATGATTGGCACTGAGTTTAAATCCAATGGGAATACCGCCGGTGACTTCACGCACACGATCGGCAAACTTTTTAAAGTCTGCTGCCGTGTGTAAATCTTTAAACGTTGGTGGAGAAATGGCGGGGGTACCTTCCTCAATACCGCGAACTTCGGCAATTCTACCTGTATTTTTGTTACCGGGTAAATGGCCACCTGTTCCCGTTTTTGCACCTTGTCCTCCTTTAAAATGAAATGCCTGAACATTTTTGAGTGTAGACTCATCATAGCCAAATCCCGCACTTGCCAGCTCGTAAAAATATTTTGAGTTCGCTGCCTGCTCTTCAGGCAACATGCCACCTTCTCCCGAGCAAATACCTGTTCCTGCGAGTTCCGCCCCCGTTGCCAGAGCAATTTTGGCTTCTTCAGAAAGCGCCCCAAAACTCATATCTGAGACAAATAGCGGTATACTAAGTTTAAGTGGTTTTTTGGCCTTAGGGCCAATCACTAGTTCGGTGTTAACGGCGACATGTTCCATCAATGGTTTGTTGGCCATTTGTGCCACCATTATCTGTAGGTCATCCCAGTGTGGTAATTGATAACGTGGCACCCCCATCGATGTCATGGGACCATGATGTCCCATCTTAGATAATCCTTCTCGAGCCAGTTGATGAATTAATTCAACAGTGGGCTCTTCCTTGGTTGCGCTAGCAGTCGGAATGTTACTGACATTAACCACTTGAATTTGCACGCCAGGTCCTTCTTTGCCAACCTGCTCTTTATCAAATTGTTTATGGCTGCCATCACAAAAAGGGCTATTGGCCGTATGCTTGCATTGGCATAAATAAGCATCACCGCTTTCTTGGGCAGTAAAGGCTTTGGGTTTAAAGTCAGTCCCCGCATGAGAACCGTCGCAAAAAGGCTGGTTATTCGAACGGCCACAGCTACAAAAGTAATATTCTTCCCCCTGATTAAGACTCACTTTTTTGGGTGCTATCGCTGCGATTATAGGGTTAGTCATTGTTGCTTCCTTTTGCTAGTTGTGGTTTATATCTAGTCAATTCTAAGTTTACTTATCAAAGGTTTTTTTCTTTAACGTTCGGGCTTTTTTAACAAAATGATGATATTGCGCTGCCATTGCATGCCCAAGTATTAATAGCCACACAAGCCACGTGTCTCAGTGACAAAGCTATCTTGTTTATCCGGTTTAAGCATATTCATAGTTAACTCTAAGCATTAATAACGTATTTATTATTGACCTTTACTATGCCCCTAACCATTTTAATAAGAAAAAGCGGACTCTAATCCAATGGGCACAATACCGTGTGGATTGCGTAACGGGCTGACCGAGTTATAGCCTTTACGATACACATCAAGCTCAATGGTTTTGCCAACATTGGGTAAGTTAACAACATCCTGAAGGTATCGAGATAAATGAGGGTAATCCCTTAACGCTCGCAAATTACATTTGAACGCAGTGAAATACCCAACATCAAAACGTACCAGTGTGGGTAATAAACGCCAATCAGCTTCGGTAATATTGTTACCTAAAAGGTATTTGTTATTCGATAAACGCTGCTCAAGTTTATCAAGGGCTGTAAATACTTTGACAACAGACTCATCATAAGCGCCTTGTGTTCTGGCAAAACCCGTTTGATAAACCCCATTATTAATATTTTGATAAATGTAGTCATTAAGCTCATCAATTTCCTGGGCTAATGCGTCTGGATAAAAGTTCTGAGCGTCACCAGTAATGTCATTAAAAGCACGATTAAACATGCGAATGATTTCCGATGATTCCGTACTAACAATCTTATTCTGCTGTTTATCCCAAAGTACCGGTACGGTCACGCGACCACTATAATCAGGGACAGCTTTTACGTACAATTCATGTAGGGCAGATAATCCCAGCAGGGTATCTGTAAAGCGAGTATCAGCACTTGTATCATCACCAGTAAATACCCAACCATTTTCGGTGCGTAAGGGCTTAACCAGTGAGAGCGAAATAACGTTTTCAAGTTGCTTAACACTTCGATAAATTAAAGTGCGATGCGCCCACGGACAGTTAAGTGCAGCAAAAAGGTGATAACGATCCGCCTCTGCCTTGAAACCGCTTTCTCCTGAAACTCCGGCACTGCCATCAGCGGTGATCCAGTTTCGAAATTGTGCAGTGCCTCGTTGAAATCGACCATTGGCTTCTTTATATTGCTGCTGCTCAAATGAGAGTACCTGTTCATCATTAAGCCAGTTACCATTAATTAATTTTCCCATTATCTTTTCCTTTTTAGCCAATTAAAACTTAGCCTAACCTAGCTTAACCGTTCACGGTTATGGGCTGAGTCAAAATCAATATAAGGCCCCGTAGGTATAATGCGTGTTGGATTAATGGTTTCGTGACTACCATAATAATGTGCTTTGATATAATCCATTGCCACAGTCTCAGCAATGCCTGGTACTTGATATAAATCTCGTACATAACTCCAAATATTTGGGTAATCAGCAATACGGCGTAAATTGCATTTAAAATGACCCACATAAACTGCATCAAAACGCACTAAAGTAGTAAAAAGTCGCCAATCGGCTTCGGTAATAGTATTGCCCGTTAAGTAACGACGCTTTTCTAAGCGTGTTTCTAAGGTATCAAGGGCATCAAAGACCTCAACTACCGCTTCGTTATACGCTTCTTGAGTGGTAGCAAAGCCAGCGCGATAAACACCGTTGTTAATGGTTGGATAAATGAATTCATTTAATTCGTCGATTTCAGCTAATAATTCTGGCGGTGAAAAATCACCGGGTAATGCGCCCACTTCATCAAATGCTGAATTAAACATACGAATAATTTCAGGAGACTCATTACTGACAATAGTATTGGTTTTCTTATCCCATAAAATGGGGACCGTCACTCGACCAGTATAATCAGCTTGAGCGGCCGTATAAATTTCATGGACGTATAAGGCATTATGAATCGGATCGGGTACTACGCCTTCACCGGGTTCGAATGTCCAACCTTCGTCGCCCATAAAAGCATTCACTACCGACATTGAAATCATGCCTTCTAAGCCTTTAAGTTTGCGATAGATAATGGTGCGATGTGCCCAAGGGCAGGCTAATGATACATATAGATGGTAGCGGCTGGGCTCAGCTTTAAAACCGCTAATACCTGAAGGGCCAGCACTGCCATCTTTTGTTATCCAGTTACGAAAACTGGGAGCTTTACGCTCAAAGCGGCCACCGGTTGATTTTGTGTCGTACCATTCATTTTGCCACTTGCCTTCAACTAAAAGTCCCATTGTCTACTCCTAAAATTCTTCGAATATAAAATTAGCTATATCAAGGGCAATAGAAATTATCACCCTTCGTAGATCATCAATTAAACAGGTTTTTTGTTAGCACGATTATCAAGTGAATAAGCACCTGCACCATGAACAAATAACGTTAAGAAACCACCTGCAATGGCGATATTTTTCATAAAGTTAGTCATCTCTGCTTGATTGCTAAAATCGGCATGAAAAAGTATTGCAGACAACACAGTGAAACCAGCTAATGCAAGGGCGACATATTTTGTTTTCCAACCTAAAATAATCGCTAAGCCACCAAACGCCTCAGTTAAAATAACCAGCGGTAATAAAAAGCCTGGAACGCCCATTGCCTCCATGTAACCTTGAGTGCCTGCATACTGTGATATCTTTGTTAGTCCCGACATAAAGAACATGATGGCTAAGAAAAAACGACCTGTTGGTGCTGCAAAAATTTGTAATGTATTCATGATAAATCTCCAAATGTAGTTTACTAAAATTTTTATTACGGCCGTTTTAGGTATTGGTTAAAGCGACTTGCTGGGTTGATGAGGTAATCTTATTAGTAAACTAAAAATGGATAAACATAAGATAAAAGAAATCATTGTTTCCATTTGGAGAATAATGTTTTGGTGCGGCGATAAACATATTTGTGATTAAGGCTGATCCCAATAAGGCTTGTCACCAAATTGTTCAATTAGGAAATCGATCAAACTACGTACTTTAAGCGGTAAATGCCTATTGGGTGGGTAAACGGCATAAGCATGCATGGTTTGCAGTTGATACTGTTTTAACACAGGGACTAAAGTTTGCGTTGCCAGCGACTGCCAGACGATAAAGGTGGGTAAGTAGCTGATCCCGTGATTGGATTCAGCTAAAGATTTAAGAAAGTCTCCATTATTAGCGATAAAATGTGGCTCAAGATACACAACTTGTTCTTTACCGTCCTGAGTTAAGAATTTAAGGCCATTTTGATCGGGGCTGCCATATTTAAGTATTTTATGTCGCTTGAGATCATCAGGGCTCTTTGGCTCGCCATGTAATTTTAAATATTCGGGGCTAGCACATAACACATGTTTAATAGGGGCTATTTTTCTAGCCTGCATGGAAGAATTATCTAATTGACCAATACGAAATGCCAAGTCTACTCCCTGCTCAATAATATCTATTCTTTGATCAGAAAAATTAATCTTCAATTTTAAATCAGCATGCTCTTTAAAAAAAAGATCAAGTGCCGGAGCCAAGTGACTAAGCCCGAATGATAAAGGTACGGCAATATTTAGCGTTCCTTGTAATGCTCTTGTTCTATTATAAGTTTGGCTATTTAACTCTTCAACGTCATCAAAAATTAATTTACTGCGTTGATAATAATGTTGGCCAGCTTCGGTAATACTAGCCATACGGGTGGTGCGATTTATTAACTTGATACCAAGTTTGTGTTCTAGTGAGGCTAAACGTTTGCTCACCGCTGATTTAGCAATATTCATTTGCTCTGCAGCTTTGGTAATGCCGCCCGTTTCAACAACACGCAGAAAAATATGCATATCTTCAAGCTGTCCCATACCATCTCCAAGGAGTTTACGAAATTAGTGTTTCCTTTTAGTTAACTATACCCCCAGTTAACTAGTGTTTATTCCTTATATGTTAACAATTATCATCTCTTCATCAAGTTCTAAGCATTAGCTTGCGATTGAAAACAGGTTTATCAAAATAAGCATAAGTATTAATATGTTTTAAACCATTCAAAAAAACCATCAGAGCGCTTATTCGTATTGCTAGAGCACAAAATACAGATTAGCTTGAACATACATACTTTAAATAAAATATCCTTAGTATCACTTTCTCTATTAATCGAACTATAAAATCATCTGTATGCATTGCATAGGGTTGCATGATTCAAGGGGTATAAAGTGGGTACCATTTTCAAGGTTTATTATTTTCATAATACTTACAATGCTTTATAGCCCGATGGGCGGCATGATGTAATTGCATAGCATCAGGTTTCAATGTGAAGGTTTCAATGTGAAGGTTTCAAAGCTCGCAGATTTATAGTCTGCGGGCTTTTTTATTGGTTCTTTCTTTGCTAATTATTTGGTCTAACAACACCGTGATTATAGAATATTGTAGAGTATAAAATGGAGTTTCGTTTTAAGCTGATTCTTTATGCAGAATGACGGGAATGGGCAGTTAGACGCCCATCATCAAAGTTGATTGTATGACAAGTCCGAGCGCTCAAGAAACGGTCGCTGATTTTTAGGACTCTTACTGGTTTACTGTGCGAGTTAGCGGGCATTCGAGGCGTTGAGCATTACCCTCTGTGTCAGACTACCTGTATTGTTATTTTATGAAAAATGACGATTTAATCTCAACATATTCGACGTTAATACTACAGAATCAAGATTTTTTATAACAACTTAATATTCCTTGTCCTTCAGTATTTTTGTTTAAATTAAACGCTGTAGGGATCCCTCTAATAAATACCGAATCTACCTAACTTGGATTGTTCACTGGCATCTTATGGCTATTGAAAAATACCTCGGCAAGCTCAAAAATTTTACGTATTTCGCCGTATCTCAACGCGCGTTTTACTAGAATATTAATGATAAATTGATAGCAGAGCCTGGCAGACTTTCATTATAGGTGTATATTTAAAATCTACGTTTCCAGAATTTTATTCATCATACTTGCCATAAATATATCTCGGTGTCGTTGGCGGCATTACGGTTGATGCATTTATAAAAAAACTAGATTTGATACTCAAATTCACTCAGAAAAAACATGACAAGTGCGCTCTATAGTCGTCTACGAATTATGAGCTTCTAACAGTTTATAGAACGCCAATGCGACTCCATTTGTCCAACCAAAGCCATGTTGTACTTCGTACTCTCCACCCTTGGCAACATGCTGACTATGTTGCACATTATATTTTTCCATCATGTTGTTATCGGTAATAAATTGTTGCTCCACTGTCGCCATCCAGCGATTCATTATTTTCAGCGATAGCTTGTCAAACCCATAATTCATTAACCCCACTACCGCGAACCATTGCAGGGGTGCCCATCCATTTGGAGCATCCCACTGCTGCGCACTGTCATTCAGTGTCGTCACAAGACCACCTTCCAATATGTACGAATTTTTGAGTTTGAGTGCAATGTGTTTTGCTTGTTGTTCTGATGCAATTTGGCTAATGAGAGGTAAGCAGGCAGCTAACGATTGAGTTGGCGTTTTTTTATCTTGGATCAAATTAAAATCATAATAAAATCAACTTTGTTCATCCCACACATATTCCTTGATCGCTTCACTTACAATTTCCTATTCTCCTCCAAATTTCACTCTACACTC
>OOEC01000009.1_pt1 | contig 24587 bp, 21 predicted proteins | sample 1670421 | NCBI WGS metagenome assembly OOEC01 (sample SAMEA98148418, study PRJEB22522) | marine metagenome | biome: marine biome; feature: marine water body; material: sea ice | place: Arctic Ocean | collected 14-Sep-2015 | depth 1.435 m
AAATAGCAGTTAATTAATAACAGAGTATAAAGGTACATGGACATAGACATATTTCAAGTTGACGCTTTTGCGGAACAAGTTTTTAAGGGTAACCCAGCCGCGGTATGTCCCTTAGATATGTGGATAGCTGACGAACTACTGCAAGATATTGCACAAGCAAATAATTTGTCTGAAACCGCTTTTTTTGTGCCTTATCAGGATAATTTCCAATTACGCTGGTTTACGCCGTCCCATGAAGTGGACTTATGTGGTCACGCAACATTAGCTGCTGCTCATGTACTGTTTACACATTTAGGATATGAAAAGCCTGAAATTTGCTTTAATACTAAAAGTGGGGACTTGTTGGTGACTAAAAAGTCCAATGGGTTAGAAATGGATTTTCCTGCATCTTTGCCAAAGCCAGTGATTGCCCCTGATAATTTGTTGTTGGGACTAGGAGGGGAGATAAAGCCTAAAGCTATATCTGCAGCTTTTGATTATATTATTGAACTTGACGACGAGGCAGCAGTGAAAAAACTTTCGCCTAATTTTGAATTATGGAAGACCATTGATCTTAGAGGTGTGGTGGTGACTGCAGCAGGTAGCGATGTTGATTTTGTTAGCCGATGTTTTTTCCCTAAGTTAGATGTTAATGAAGATCCCGTAACAGGTTCAGCCCATTGCGAATTAGCCCCTTACTGGTCGAAAAAATTGAATAAAAAAAGATTGAAAGCCAAGCAGTTATCACCCAGATCTGGAGAAGTTAAATGTCAACTTATCGGTAATCGTGTGTTACTAAACGGTAAAGTAGTAGATTATATGCATGGCAAGATAAACTTTTAAAATCATAGATTTTATCAATATCTTAAGTATTAATATCGTTCACTTATGCGAACGATATTTTATAATTACTACGTTTATTATTCTTGCGTAAAGGTTAGCCCTGCGTTTGTCACAAGACGTTTAATCAGTTTTTCGCCCATGGCTGGAGCTGATGTCCAAATACCACCTTGAGTGTCTACTGCGTCCTTTACCAAACAAATAGCTGCTTCGGTGATGATTTTTGAAGTAGAACCATAGCCTGGGTCTCTATCGCCTGTAACTGCCACTTTAATGACATTACCATTATCGTCAGAGCCAACATATACCATGTCATACAAACCTGCTTCACGTTCTTCTTTACTTGGACCTTCACCTGGTTTGGGACCACCGTCACCCCCCATGCTTTTGTCATTCGCCATAGCATTGGCGATAGTTTCACCTTTTTCGCCAGGTCCTGTCATAAACATTTCGTCATACACAAAATCGTCGCCATATTCGCTATTCAACAGAAAATTAGAACGCTGCACGTTGCGTGTATTGATGGCTGCCATTACAAAAGGTGTTACCCAAGATCCCAAGTCTTCCTCGTAGTATGGTTTATTGCCATAAGGTTGATCGGCACCTTTAAACCCTGGAGTAAGAGAGAACGGGTTAAGCAAAGCCTGCATTTTGGCCGGATCTTTTTTAGCCGCTATAAGCGTCTCTTTAAAGCTTGCTGCTGTACCACCTGAGAAAGTACCTTTCATTTTTCTAACACGACATCTTACTCTAGGCATAGGGTGACCAAATTTTTCTTTGGCTAATTGTTGTAAGTGATAAACTCCTAAGTCAGATGGAATAGAGTCAAAACCACAAGAGAATACTATACGCGCGCCACTGGCTTTAGCTGCTTCCTCATGGGCAGGGATCATTTCACTCATCCATACCGGCTCGCCACATAAGTCCACATAATCTACTCCAGATTTAGCGCACATAGCCACCAAATCTGAACCGTATAATTGATATGGACCTACAGTGGTTAAAACCAGTTTAGTCTTATCTAACATCGCTTGAATTGAGCTTAAATCCTCAGAGTCAGCTACAACTAAGGGAGTATTTGCAGGTGCACCAATTTCATCTCTTACTGAAGCTAGTTTTTCAGCACTTCTCCCAGCCATTGCCCATTTTACTGAATTATCACCAGCGTATTGCTTAACCAAATACTCAGCAACTAGTCTTCCTGTAAAACCGGTTGCACCATAAATAACAATATCGAATTCTTTATTTATACTCATTAGACATTTCCTTAAACGTTCCATCAAATTTAGTATGTTGAGTGTAATGGGGATTAACTTGAATTTTAATTTATTTGGGGAATGGCTAACTATATTCTTTATTAATAAACAGATTACACTTTTGATTGATATAAAGCTGTATTCTCGGTTTATATCACATAAAAACACAGTACAAAAAAAACGAGTCACAGACTCGTTTTTTATTCAGTACATTAACTAGAAAACTCCAAGCAGTGTAACTTTCTATGCCGTAACAATCTTACTGGCATTAGTGCCGCCGATTGTTTCCATTACATCACCGTAGGTCATAATAAATTGATCGCCTGACTCTAAAATTCCTTTTTCCAGCAAAGCGGCTACAACATCATTTTTAAGTTGACCAGGATCGCTACCTCTTGAATCAAAAAACACCGGCATAACACCACGATATAATGCCATTTTATTAAGCGTGTTTTCGTATCTAGACAAAGCGTATATAGGTAAAGAAGTCGTAATGCGAGACATTAACAGAGGTGTACTTCCGCTCTCGGTTAATGAGACTATCGCTTTTATAGTGCTTAAGTGGTTAGCTGAATAAACAGCGCTCAAAGCGACTGTTTCGCTGACAGAACTAAACGACTCATCCATCCTATGCTTCGAAATAGTAACGCTTGGGTGAGTTTCAGCGCCTACACATACGCGTGACATGGCTTCAACCGTTTCTACTGGGTATTCACCAGCAGCTGTTTCGGCTGATAACATAACAGCATCGGTTCCATCTAACACAGCATTTGCCACGTCCATCACTTCTGCACGAGTCGGCATTGGACTTGTTATCATAGACTCCATCATTTGTGTGGCGGTAATCACAACTTTGTTAAGCTGCCTAGATCGAGCTATAAGTTTTTTCTGCACGCCCACTAATTCGGCATCACCAATTTCTACACCTAAATCGCCACGAGCAACCATCACTGCATCCGATGCTTCGATAATGTCGTCAATGGCTTCGTCAGAAGCAACCGTCTCTGCACGTTCTACTTTTGCACAAATCATGGCATAACAACCTGCTTTTTCAGCGAGTTGTCGGGCATAACGCAAATCATCGCCAGAACGGGGGAAAGAAACTGCCAAATAATCCACACCAATCTTTGCTGCGGTAACAATATCTTCTTTGTCTTTGGCGGTCAGTGCTTCGGCAGATAACCCTCCACCTTGGCGGTTAATACCTTTGTTATTTGATAACTTTCCGGCAACAGTGACTTCAGTGTGAACTTTATTACCTTCAACGGCAGTAATTTTTAGCTGTATACGTCCATCATCAAGTAATAATAAATCACCTTCTTTCACATCCTGGGGTAAGGCTTTATAATCAATACCCACCGCTTGCTGGTTGCCGTCATCACGACTCATATCGGCATCCAGAATGAAGTGGTCACCAATCTTTAAGATAATCGATCCATCAACAAATTTAGCTATACGGATTTTTGGCCCTTGAAGGTCGCCTAAAATAGCTACGTATTTACCTAATTTTTTTGCTGCGGTACGAACTTTTTCTGCTCGGTTAATATGGTCTTCTGCTGTTCCATGAGAAAAGTTCATTCGAACCACATTGGTTCCAGCTTTAATAATTGCTTCAATTTGCTCAACTGTATCTGTAGATGGCCCTAGAGTAGCAAGTATTTTGGTTCGTCTTAGCATAGTTTGAGTGCTCTGTTGTTATGGCGCATATGTTGGCTATCTGCGCAATTCGTAATGCGTAGGATTAGCAGCGTTCAATAATTTAAGCATAGCCACTATAAGGCTATAATCCTCTTTGTAGGTATCTTAAAAAGTTAGATAGTTATAAATTAACAAAACTGTAATTTTATTACAAAATTTTAATGCAAAATAGCCAATAAGTGAAATTATTCTAATAAAAAAGAGCCTGTAGGCCCCATTTTTTTAAAATTAATACTGGTTATTGCCTTAGTCGCTGCGTTTATCAAACCTTGAACCGCGCAAAGTATCTTTTACGCGCTTAAGATTTTCTCTGAATTTGTTACCTCTTCTGAGGGTAAAGCCTGTGGCTAAAATATCAATTAGTACAAGCTGAGCGATACGAGACGCCATAGGCATATACATATCTGTATCCTCGGGAACTTCTAAAGACAACACCAAACTACATTCTTTTGCCAGAGGGCTGTCTTTAGAGGTAATACCCATGACAGTTGCATCATTGCCTCTCGCTATTTGGGCTATTTCTACCAAGCTTTTTGTTCTACCAGTGTGAGAAATTAAAACGACTACATCACCTTCACCAGAGTTCATGCAGCTCATTCGTTGCATGATTATATCTTCAAAATAGATAACTGGAACGTTGAATCGAAAAAATTTGTTTAGCGCATCGTGGGCAACTGAAGCAGAAGCACCAAGTCCAAAAAAAGATATTTTTTGAGCTTGAGTTAATAAGTCTACTGCACGATTGATTGCGGCTATATCAACTGATTGTCGCGCGACTTCAAGGGAAGCCATGGTAGACTCAAAAATTTTATGGGTATATTCTTCGGGTCCATCGTTTTCTTCAACATGACGATTGACATAAGGTGTGCCGTTGGCAAGACTTTGTGCTAGGTGTAACTTAAAATCTGGGTAGCCTTTAGTATCCAATCGCCGACAAAAGCGATTCACTGTTGGCTCACTTACGCCAGACATTTTGGCGAGCGTAGCAATACTGCTATGGATTGCCGTTTGTGGATTCGCTAATATGACCTCTGCAACCTTGCGCTCAGACTTACTAAAAACGGAGTTATGTTGGGTTATTTTTTCTAGAATATTCATACGCGCGTTAAAAACTTCATTATAATGGTTTCACTTTAGTGCCAGCGTTAAGCATGCCTTATTGGTTTAGAGTACTATAGCTGTAATTTTTTAACAGGAATTCTTTCGATCTAAAGGACTAATACACTCATAATGACAATTTACCCGCTAAAACGCAGTGAAAAGTTGTAAACTTACTACATTTGATGTTAAATTTTACATTATGCGTTGGTGATTGGGTTGTAACGATTGTTTGTTATGACAATTAACACTCTCTATCTAAATAAGTAGGCAGAAAAAATGGTTTTGGAAAATTCATTCGAACCTTGTGATTTCGTGTTGTTTGGCACCAAAGGCGATTTGGCCAGACGAAAACTTTTACCCTCTTTATATCAACTTGAAAAAGCTGATCTTATGCACGCCGAAACGAAAGTTATCGGTGTAGCACGTCAAGATATCAGCACAGAAGAGTATGTAGCCCTCGTAAAAGAAAATATTGAAAAATTTTCCAAGGAAGAGCTGTGCCAAAAAACTTGGGAGCGATTTTCTGAAAAGTTAGATTATGTACAAGTGGACATGAAAAATGCTGAAAGTTACAAAGCATTTAAAGAACATGTCGATCCTAAACGTTTGATGGTTTGTTACTTTGCCACGCCCCCCTCTATTTTTGGCGATATCTGTCTTGGTTTGAAGGCGGCTAAAATTATTGACAAAAGTATGCGTGTTGTTTTAGAAAAACCAATCGGTCATGACTTAGCTTCATCTAAAGTAATCAACGATCAAGTTGCAGAGTTTTTTGATGAAACTCAAATTTATCGAATTGATCATTATTTAGGAAAAGAGACTGTTTTAAACTTGATCGCATTACGCTTTGCTAACTCTATTTTTGCTACTAACTGGGATCACAATTGCATCGACCATGTGCAAATCAGTGTTGCTGAGTCTGTGGGTATCGAAGGCCGTTGGGGATACTTTGACGAAGCAGGTCAAATGCGTGACATGGTTCAAAATCACTTGTTACAGATTCTGACACTTGTTGCTATGGAACCCCCTGCAAACTTGGATTCGGATAGTATCCGTGATGAAAAACTTAAAGTACTTAAAGCATTACGCCCTATCAATGCCAGTAATGTTCGTCAGAACACTGTCCGCGGACAATACGTAGCTGGATTTGTTAAAGGACAAGAAGTACCAGGTTATTTAGATGAGCCTGATGCGAATACATCGAGCGAAACAGAAACCTTTATTGCTTTAAAGGTTGAGTTGGACAATTGGCGTTGGGCTGGTGTGCCATTTTACTTACGCACAGGTAAACGTTTGCCGGATAAAACCAGTGAAGTGGTGATTTACTTTAAACGTCAACCGCATAACTTATTCAAAGACAGTTTCCCGGAGTTACCACCGAACAAATTAACCATTAGGTTGCAGCCAGATGAAGGGGTTGAAGTCACTGTCATGAACAAAGTGCCGGGACTCACTGGAAGAGGGTCAATGGACTTGCAAAAGTCTAAGTTGAATTTGAGCTTTTCTGATACGTTTAAAAATGATCGGATCCCTGACGCATATGAAAAGCTATTGTTAGAAGTGATGTTGGGTAATCAAGCCTTATTTGTTCGTCGTGATGAAGTAGAAGCCGCATGGAAGTGGGTTGATGGTATCCTAGCTGCCTGGAAAAAAAGCAACGAACCACCTGAACCTTATCAGGCTGGTACATGGGGGCCAGTAGCGGCAATTGCGCTACTAGCTCGTGAAGACAGAGCTTGGTATGAAAGTCGAATAGGTAAAAAATAATGGCACTAACACAATCTAAATTTAGAACAACAGCGCAGCTTAACACAGCATTTTCTCGCAAAATTATTAAGCTACTTAGAGATGGTATAGATGAAAATGGCCGGGCAAGTTTAGTCGTATCTGGTGGACGCACCCCTGCAGAGCTTTTTAATACTCTGTCACAATCGAACTTAGAGTGGGATAAAGTAGACATTAGTTTGGCGGACGAGCGTTGGGTTGAAAATACCGATGAAGCATCTAACGAAAAAATGCTCCGTAGCGAACTTTTAATTAACAATGCTGCAAATGCAAACTTTGTATCCTTAAAAACGCAGCATAGCAATGCTGCAGATGCGGTATTAACATGTACCGCAAATCTACAAAAAATGCGTACTCCCTTCGACGTGCTGATTTTGGGTATGGGAGAAGATGGTCATACTGCGTCATTGTTTCCTTGCTCAGAGCAAATTGCCCAAGGTCTCGATCTCGAGTCAGGTGATACATTTATTGCCATCCAGCCTACAAGCGCACCAAATCAACGTATGTCACTGACCTTGCCTGCATTATTAAACAGTAATCAGATTTTTTTGCATCTCACCGGTGAGAGCAAAAAAGATGTGTTAAATACAGTTCTGTCAGATGACGACGCCCTAGTCATGCCAATTCGAGCCGTCATCAACAACGCCGATGTCGAGCTTTTGTGGGCACCCTAATTAAATTTTTTTTATAGGAAAAATCCATGAACTCAGTTATCCAAGAAGTCACAGACCGAATTATTCAGCGTAGCCAAGCCTCGCGTAAAAGTTATTTAGAAAAAATTGAAAGCGCACGTTTGCATGGTCCACATCGTGGTGTGTTGTCTTGTGGTAATTTAGCTCATGGGTTTGCAGCTTGTGGAACAGAAGATAAGTCTGACTTGCGTAGTATGACCAAATCGAATATCGCGATAGTGTCATCTTATAACGATATGCTTTCAGCTCATCAACCTTATGAAGCATTTCCGGCTCAATTAAAAAAAGCGATTAATGCAGTTGGCAGTGTTGCTCAATTTGCTGGTGGTGTACCTGCTATGTGTGATGGAGTGACCCAAGGCACACCGGGCATGGATTTGAGTCTGATGAGCCGTGATGTTATTGCAATGGGAACTGCTGTTGCGCTTTCACATAATATGTTTGATGGCACCTTGATGTTAGGTATTTGCGATAAAATTGTCCCTGGTTTGTTACTTGGCGCCTTAAGTTTTGGTCATCTTCCAACAATATTTGTTCCGGCAGGGCCCATGCCTTCAGGTCTTCCAAACAAAGAAAAAGCGCGCGTGCGTCAAGCTTTTGCCGAAGGTAAAGTTGGCCGTGAAGAATTACTCGATGCTGAATCAGAGTCTTATCATTCAGCTGGTACTTGTACTTTCTACGGCACTGCCAATAGTAATCAATTAGTGGTAGAAATTATGGGACTACATCTTCCAGGTTCATCGTTTGTTAACCCGGGCACTCCACTGCGTGATGCATTAACAGATGCTGCAGCAAGACAGATTACTCGTATTACTGATTTAGGCGACGCTTATCGTCCCATTGGTCATATAGTCGATGCAAAAGCCATAGTTAATGGTTTGGTAGGCCTTTTGGCCACTGGTGGTTCAACTAATCACACTATGCATTTAGTCGCTGTGGCAAGGGCTGCAGGGTACATCGTTAACTGGGATGATTTTGCTGATATCTCCAGCGCAGTTCCTTTGTTAACTCGCATTTATCCTAATGGTTCAGCTGACATTAACCACTTCACTGCAGCAGGCGGTATGGGATTACTGATCAGAGAACTGCTTGAAGGTGGGTTATTGCATAACGATGTATTAACTATATGCGGCCAAGGCTTAGAGCAATATACTAAAGAGCCAATGTTAGACAATGGTGAGTTGGTATGGCGTGATGGTCCAACAGAATCATTTGATAAACAAGTCGTTGCCAGTGTAGATGAGCCATTTAAGGCCGATGGTGGATTATCTGTTTTATGCGGCAATTTAGGTCGTGCGGTAATGAAAACCTCTGCTTTACGCGAACCTCACTGCAAAATCACTGCACCCGCAGTAGTATTTGAAGATCAATTTGAATTGCATGCGGCGTTCAAAGCAGATGAGCTGAACAAAGATTGTATTGTTGTAGTGCGTTTTCAAGGACCATCTGCTATCGGTATGCCTGAGTTACATAGTTTGACGCCACCTCTAGCAGTATTGCAAGACAGGGGATTTAAAGTGGCATTAGTTACTGACGGACGTATGTCTGGCGCATCAGGTAAAGTGCCAGCTGCTATCCACGTGACACCCGAAGCCATAAAAGGCGGTATATTAGCAAAAGTGCAAACTGGCGATATGTTGGAATTAAATACTGAGACGGGTGCCATGGATATTCTGATTAGTGAAGAAGAATTATCCAAGCGTGAAGCTAAGATGCCTGATGTGGCAAAACATCAGATTGGAATGGGACGCGAAATGTTTGCAGGTATGCGTTCAACATTAACCGGTGCTGAGCAGGGCGCATGCTCGTTGTTTGTCGGCCAGGACTAATCAGATGGCAAAATTTGTTGCGGATGTAGGCGGTACCAATATTCGTTTAGCACAAATAGAAAGTGGTTCACTAAGCCATATTAAAAAATATTTGTGCAGTGATTATAAAACCATAAGCGCCGTTATTGGGACATATATGACTGAATTCCCAGAACTAAATTTTAGCGCTGGTTGTTTAGGTGTTGCTTGCCCCGTGAATGGTGATGTGATTTCTATGACTAATAATCACTGGCAGTTTTCTATCTCTCAACTGCAAGCTGAGCTAAGTTTAGATTGGCTGGGTGTGATCAATGATTTCACGGCTGTTGCCCATGCCGTTACTGTATTGAGCAATCAACAAAAAGAACAGGTTGGGCAAGGTCAAGCCAACGAATTAGACAACATTGCTGTGTTTGGACCTGGTACTGGTTTAGGCGTTAAACACTTAACCCATACTAGCAGTGGTTGGTTAGCATTAGACGGTGAGGGTGGACACGTAGATTTTGCTCCAGTGGATGATGTCGATATTGCAATATGGCAGTTCTTGACTGATAAACTAGGCCATGCATCTGCTGAGGAAGTGCTGTCAGGACGTGGTTTAGTGCATATCTACCAAGCTATTGCTAAGCACAAAGGAATACTAGCACCATTGGATGATCCCGCTGATATTACTGAACGTGCTCTTGATGGTAGTTGTACATTAAGCGTCGTTACGTTAACACAATTCTGCAAGATTTTAGGCAGTTTTGCAGGAAACTTGGCCCTTAATTTAGGGACACGTGGTGGCGTGTATATTGGAGGCGGTATTGCTCCTCGTTTCACTAATTTTATTAAACAAAGTGATTTTCGGGTGCGATTTGAAGCTAAAGGTCGATTTCGTGACTATGTAGCTTGCATACCGACTTTCATTATTACTGAGCCAGATCATGGTTTGATTGGTGCTATGGCTTATTTAAATCAAAATTGTAAAGGTTAAATGCAATGACAAATAATTGGAAAATGACATCAGAAGAAATATTCAACCTAGGGCCTGTTGTGCCTGTATTGGTGATAAAGGATGTTGAACATGCTGTGCCCCTGGCTAAAGCACTCATTGCCGGTGGCATACGTGTATTAGAAGTCACCTTACGGACAGATGCAGCACTAGAAGTCATTGCCAAAATTGCCAAAGAAGTACCTGAAGCTATTATTGGTGCAGGTACAGTGACTAATCGAACTCAGTTGCAACAAGTGACAGATGCAGGTGCTAAGTTTGCTATTAGTCCCGGATTAACCTCTGATTTGCTCAAGGCTGGTAACGAGGGCAGCATTGCACTTATTCCTGGGATTTCATCTATTTCAGAACTGATGACCGCAGCGGATCATGGTTACACACATTTAAAGTTTTTCCCTGCCGAAGCATCAGGTGGTGTGAAAGCTCTAAAAGCCATTGGAGGCCCATTCCCTGATATTAAGTTTTGTCCAACAGGCGGAATAAGCCCAAGCAACTACAACGACTACTTAGCTTTGCCTAATGTGAGTTGTGCTGGGGGTTCTTGGTTAGCGCCAGAAGATGCGATGGTCAATGGTGAATGGAATAAAATAACAGAGCTCACGAAACAAGCGATTGCTGGCGTTAAGAAAGTTTAATAACCGTTTTAGTTCAATAAAAAAGCCGCATTAGCGGCTTTTTTATTGTCTATTTTAGACACAATCATATTTTGTTAAAGTTAAAATAAAGCAGTTGGAGTATTTCTGTGTCAAAATTTTGAAGGGGCAAAGTGCACAAGCCCATCAAAAGATGCTGGGTCATACTTTACTTTCGTATCGAATAAAGGTTAAGTCGTTGATTAAATTAATGATGCGATATGGTTAATGATGGTAATTTATTACTAGCGAAAATGCCCCCCGATGATGACTAGGGATCTATAGATTTTATTCGTTTGGTGAAGCATTCCCAAGTTTTATAGTGCCCAAAGAAATCATCAGCATTATGTCCCCCAATCACCATGTTCTAAATAAAAACTATATTCACCATCGACACTTTTTACCAGGGTTATACAAAGTTTACGCTTACTGCACGGCATCAATATTGTTATTACTGTTGCTGCCAGTAGTTATACACCTTCATAATAATGTGTCCTTACTGAACTAAAATAGTCGCTGTTATGATTGACACTACTTCACTGGTGTTACCGTTTCTCGAACCAAGTTGTTCGATACTTTCAAGTACATCCATACCCTGAATAACTTGACCAAATATGGTGTGTTTGCCATCTAACCAAGGTGTGGCAGTGAAGGTCAGAAAAAACTGGCTGCCGTCTGTATTGGGGCCTGAATTAGCCATGCTTAATAACCCGCCTTGAGTATGTTTAAGGTCATCACTAAACTCACCTGCGTATTTATAACCCGGATTACCCCTGCCTGTGCCAGTTGGGTCACCACCTTGAGCCATAAAACCGGGGATAATGCGATGGAATATGGTGTTGTCGTAAAACCCTAAAGTTGTTAAGTAAATGGTGCTGGATACATGCATGGGAGCAACATCTGGCAACAGTTCGATAACCATGTCGCCCTTACTGGTATTTAACTGCCACAGGTAAGTTTTGTCTTGGCTAAATTCCAACACAGGCGGCACTGAGAGATTATTTCTCCAGTCTTGTTGGGTTTTATTAATGTTTTGTTCTTTTATAAATTGATTAACTTGGTTGGTAGACTTGTCTGTGAATAAATCACAGCCGGAAATAGTAAGAGTCATGATAAACGCCACACATAGTTGTGCAGCACGGTAGAGGTGTTTGTACATAAATTAGCTATCTTGTTAGTCTTTTTAGACCACTAGCTTAAACACTTTAGATTTACGTTGGAAGTTGTAAAGTTGTTTTTTCTTGGTCGGCAAGTCATCTAAGCTGACTTCAACAAAACCTTGTTCCTGAAACCAATGAGCCGTCACGGTAGTGAGTACAAAAATAGACTGTAAGCCTTGTTCACGCGCTTGTATTTTAATCGAATCTAAAAGCCGTTCGCCACGATTGCCGCCGCGATAATCGTTATGGGTGGCTACACAAGCGAGTTCACCCATTTTATCTTCGATATAAGGATAAAGTGCAGCGCATGCTATTGTCATACCGTCACGTTCAATCAAGGCAAATTGTTCGATTTCTTGCTCTAAGTGTTCTCTTGAACGTTTCACTAAAATGCCTTTTTCTTCCAAAGGTTTAATTAATTTAAGAATGCCGCCTACATCTTCAATATTGGCTTGGCGGAGTTGTTCGTATGATGTTTGGGATATAAGAGACCCCGCGCCATCTCGAGTAAATAGCTCTTGAAGTAACGCACCATCTTGACGATAACTAACCGTATGACAACGACTAATCCCCGCCTCTAAACTAGATACAATCGCTTGCAGTGATTGTTTTTCTGGCGCATAGAAAGGCTCGTTTAACATGCAATAAAGTTCGTCTAATTCTAAGTTTCTTAGTAGCTTTCCTTCTTTGCTAACAATACCGTCTTGGTGATTAAATAAAATGAGTTTATCAGCATTGAGTGCGATTGCAGCCTTAGTTGCCACGTCTTCATGCGACAGATTAAATACTTCACCTGTTGATGAATATCCCATAGGGGACAACAACACAATGGAGCCATCATTTAGATGGTCGTTAATGCCATCCACATCAATCCGACGAACAACACCAGTATTTTCAAAGTCGACCCCATCGCGCACGCCTATGGGCATAGCAACCACTAAATTGCCTGAGCACACTCGAATATGTGAACCATGCATGGGTGAATTAGCCAGCCCCATGGTTAATAACGCTTCTACTTGTGCACGCACTGAACCTGCTGCGTCTTTTACACATTCAAGGGTTTGTTTATCAGTGATACGAATACCTTGATGAAAGCGTGGGGGCAGGTCACGCAGTGCCACTCGCTCATCAATTTGTGGTCTTGCACCGTGAACTAAAACCAAACGCACACCTAAGCTATTTAACAAGGCAATATCATGAATGATGTTAGCAAAGTTAGTTTCTTCAATGGCTTCGCCACCAAACATCAACACAAAGGTTTTACCTCTGTGAGCGTTAATGTATGGTGCCGAATTGCGAATGATTTTAACACTATCGATATGTGAAGCGACCACCAATTAATCCTTACTTATTTTGCGCTAATTCAGCGTCTAAAGCTTTAGTGACTGGGTCTATACCAGTACCACCTAAGATACTACGTTTATCGACTAAATATTCCAGTTGCAAGATTTCATAGACATCGTTTTCAATTAAGTCCGAATATTGCTGCAACTCAGCAATGCTTAACTCTTCAATCGCTTTTTTCTTCTCTAGCGCGGCTAGTACCACTTGACCCGAAATGTCATGAGCGGTTCTAAAGGGGATACCTTTAGCAACAAGATAATCGGCTAATTCAGTAGCATTGGCATAGCCTTCACGCGCTGCCTTAGCACAACGTTCTGAGTCTAACTTAATGCTGTCAATTACCTCACAGGCAATACATAAACAGATATGCCACTGCGTCACCGCATCAAGCAAACCTTCTTTGTCTTCTTGCATATCTTTGTTGTAAGCAAGTGGCAAACCTTTCATCGTCACTAACATACCTTGTAAACTGCCGAATACGCGGCCACATTTTCCACGCATTAGTTCTAGGGCATCAGGGTTTTTCTTTTGTGGCATCAATGAAGAGCCAGAAGTCACTTCATCACCCAAGGTAATAAATCCGGCTTCACCAGAGTTGAAGAAAATTAAGTCTTCGGCCATACGCGACATGTGCATCATGCTGGTGCTGGCAGTAAATAAAAGTTCCAACACAAAATCACGGTCTGACACCGCATCTAAGCTATTTAAACAGGGGCTATCAAAGCCTAATTCACTGGCAATTTCATAACGATCAATGGGGTAGGTAGTACCTGCTAAAGCACCACAACCCAAAGGCGACTGGTTTAAGCGCACTCTTAAGTCACGTAAGCGACTAATGTCACGTTTAAACATTTCCACATAAGCCAAACACCAATGTGGGTAACGTACGGGTTGAGCTCGTTGTAAGTGGGTATAACCGGGTAAAATAACCGTTTTGTTATGGTTAGCCGTGCCAACTAAAGAGGCTTTGACATTTTCTAAGTCGGCAATCAATAGGTCAACATGCTCACGTGTCCATAATCTGAAGTCTGTGGCCACTTGATCATTTCGGCTACGACCAGTGTGCAGCTTGCGAGCTATATCACCAAGTTGTTCGATTAGTGTGGCTTCAACAAAGCTATGAATGTCTTCTTCATCGCTTGCGTCAAAGTCTAAAGTGCCTGACTCGGCTTTTACCAACAAATCTTGCAGCGCTTGTTCAAGCTGCATTTGTTCGTCTTGGGTTAATACACCGGCTTTATAAATGGCTTTTGACCAAGCTATGGAGCCCCGAATATCTTGACTGGCCAACGCACGGTCGAAAGGTAAAGAATCATTTACCCGTTTGAACATGGCACTGCTACCATCTTGGAAACGTCCACCCCATAAGCTCATTATTTTAGACCTGTATTTTTAAAGGCCAAGCCTTGTTTGTTCATGGCTTCGATACGACTAGATAAGCTGTAAAGACGAATAAAACCTTCGGCGTGGCCTTGGTCGTAAACATCATCTGCACCAAATGTGGCGAAGTCTTCAGAATACAAACTGTTTGGAGATTTTCTTTGGGTAACAGTAGCTTGCCCTTTATATAGTTTAATCACTATTTCGCCCGTGACTTTGTGTGCAAAACTTGCTGCGCCAGCTAAAAGTGAATCGTTTAAGGCTGTGAACCAACGGCCATCATACATAACATGTGAATACTCAAGACCGATTTGCTCACGGTATTTAAGTGATGCTTTGTCTAATACCAAACACTCTAAGGCTTTATAAGCTTTCATCATGACCGTGCCGCCAGGCGTTTCGTAACACCCACGAGACTTCATACCCACTAAACGATTTTCAACGATGTCGATACGGCCAACACCATGAGCGGCAGCCATTTCGTTTAACTTCATCAGTACGCCATAAGGTGATAATTTTTCGCCATTAACTTTGGTTAATTTTCCTTCTTCAAAGCTAAGTTGAATACGTTCTGGTTTATCTGGAGCGTCTTCTGGATCTACTGTCAATGTCCAGATCCCTTTAGTAGGTTCACACCATGGATCTTCTAACTCACCACCTTCATGAGATATATGCCAAGCGTTGGCATCTCGACTATAAATTTTTGTCAAAGAAGCGGTGCATTCAATGTTACGTTCGGCTAGATAATCAAGTAAATCTTCTCGAGATACCATGTCCCATTCACGCCAAGGGGCTATCACTGATAATTCTGGAGCAAGAGCAGCAAAAGTGCTTTCAAAACGGACTTGGTCATTACCTTTACCAGTACAACCATGACAAAGCGCATCCGCACCCACCTTAAGAGCAATTTCTACTTGCGCTTTAGCAATAATAGGACGAGCCATGGACGTCCCTAGTAAATACTCACCTTCGTATACTGCGCCAGTGGTAATAGTTGGGTATATATAGTCGGCGACAAATTCTTCTTTTAAGTCAACGATATAACACTCGCTTGCGCCAGTGGCGAGCGCTTTTTCACGGAGCCCAACTAACTCTTCGTCGCCTTGACCAACATCAGCTGCAAAAGCGATAACTTCACAGTTATAGGTTTCTATTAACCAAGGGATGATAGCTGATGTATCTAGTCCACCCGAATACGCCAAAACTACTTTTTTAAATTCTTTATTTGATTTAATGGCCATGATATTTCCTGTTCAAAAGCAGCTGCGAGTTTCGTAATAGCCACGAGCTAACACATTGCTGCACTAATTAATTTCTTTCAATAAAGTGTTAATAGTTAACACATTACTGAATTGTTATTTTTGTACTATTGCTCTAATTAAACGGCGACTGACTTGAAGCTGTTTTCCTAATTTCTTGGTTTAAAACCGCTTGCTAACAATTGTACCAAAATAGCATTTTGTCCATGCATACGATTTTCAGCTTGTTGCATTAATAATGATGCATCGCTATCGATCAAACTGCTGCTAATTTCTAAATCCCTGTGTGCTGGTTGACAATGTAATACGTATTCAGCACCAGTTTTTTCCATTAATGCTTCGTTAATCTCGTAACCAGCAAAGGTATCTTTGATATCAGCTAATGGAGTTTCGTCACCCATAGAAAGCCAAGTGTCTGTATATAAAATATGTGAACCATTTGCAGCGTTAATGTCAGTGCTAACGGTTAGCTTACCGCCATACTGCTGGGCACGAGCGTGGGTTAGTTTTATAATATTTTCGTCAACTTCATAACCTTCTGGTGTGATGACAACGACTTCACAACCAAGTGCTACACCCACCAACATCAGCGAATGTGTGACATTATTACCATCACCAATATAGGCTAACTTCACTTTACTCAAGTCGTCGTAATATTCGCTGATAGTGAGGTAATCAGCTATTGCTTGGCAGGGGTGATACATATCACACAAAGCATTGATAACGGGTACTTTAGATGATTCAGCTAATTCTTCTAGAGTGCTATGTGCAAAAACTCGAGCCACTATAGCATTTGCCCAACAGGCTAGGTTAGCGCCCATATCTTTAACGTCTTCACGACCGGCTAATTTATTTGATTGAGTGTCTAGGTAAACCATATGACCACCTAGCCTATTGATACCAATGTCAAAACTTACACGAGTTCGTAGGGAAGGTTTTTCAAATAAGGCAACAATTGAAAGACCATCTAAGGCCGTGCGATAACCATCAGGATTATTTTTGATGGTTTTAGCTAAAACTAATAAATTGTATAATTGTTCTGAGGTCCAATCTTTAAATGAAAGAAGATCCTTTTTCATAATGAAGCCTTGTAACTAGGTGTATTTATTTGAGGAGCGATTTTGCTGCCTATTGTTCGGTGTTGCAACAAACCAAGCAATTTTTCTGCATTTTTCCAACTGGCAATAGTGACACTACGACCTAAGCTATTTGCTGCATTTAATGCGGCTTGAACTTTGACTATCATGCCGTCACGTATAACGTTTTGCGCGATGAGTATTTCAATTTGCTCATTGTTTAAGTGTTCAATTAAGTTTTTGTTAGCATCTAGCACACCAGGCACATCTGATAAAAGCAGTAGCTGAGCATCTAATAACTGGGCAATCACTGTGGCGGCTTGGTCAGCATTAACATTGAGTAAGTTACCATTATTGTCTGCACCAATAGAACTGATGATAGGTAACATGTGTGTTGCAGCCAATGCTCTTAATAAAGTTGCATCGCCGGGTTTGACTGTACCTACGGCTCCCAGTTCTTTACGCATAACGCTTGCATGACATATTTTTCCATCTAACAAACTCAACCCAACTGGGTTTAGACCCGCTCGCATGGCTAATCCACATAACTGCTTATTAGCGGTGCCTGCAAGTGCACCAGTGATGAACGGCATATGTTCTCTAGGGGTGACACGCAAACCATCAATTTTTTGGCTGGTAATATTAAGCGCGCTAAGCAACTCCTCTACCATCGCACCACCGCCATGGACTAAAACTATAAAATAAGTTTTTTGTAGCTCGCCCATGGTGCCTAATAATGCCAGAGCCGCCTCTTTATCTTGCATAAACGCGCCGCCCACTTTAATCACTAATGAGTTTTTATGATTTTCTTTGTTAGTATATTTATTACTCATCGTTAGCTTACTAACCCTTTGTGTGATTCAAAGCCAAAGCGCAAGTTTGCACATTGTATTGCTTGAGATGCCGCGCCTTTTAATAGATTGTCAATGGCACTGACTACAACAAGATAGCCAGTTTTTTTGTCAAACTTCCAGAAAAGGTCACAGTAAGGTGTGCCGACTACATCATCTATTTTAGGCCAGCTATTTCTGAGCCTTACAATAAGATTGCCTCGATATGCTTGTTGATAAGCATCGGTAATCTGTTGCTCAGTTACATCAGTTGCTATTTTTACTGTAATTGTCGCTAAAATACCGCGCTTAAAATTACCCAAATGTGGAGTGAAAATCACATCTGTTCCTAAATAGTCAGTAATTTCAGGTTGATGTCTATGTCCCAGTACCCCGTATGCATGTAAACTAACTTCAGCGAAACTGCTATTCAATGACGCTTTTCTGCCTGCCCCTGATACACCCGATACAGCGTTTATAATTGGAAAATGCGCAGTGTTAATTAAATTATTTTGTTGCAACGGTTTTAGAGCGGTCAAAGAAGCTGTTGGATAACAACCTGGAACTGCGACTAAATCTGCGCTACTTATTTGTTCTTGATGCCAATCAGCTAAACCGTATACGGCTTGAGCTAATAGTTTCTCAGCATGGTGTTCGAAGCCATAATACTCTGCGAATTTGTTTTTATCTTTTATTCTGAATGCACCTGACAGGTCCATAATCACTGCTTTTTTATTGGTTTTTGCACCGTTTTTTGCTCCACATAACTCATTCATCCATTTGTGACTGGCTTCATGTGGTGTAGCTAAAAATATTAGATCAAAACATTCTGATAAGGCAGATAAATTATTTTCATCGATAGGCTGCAATGGTAAATCAATTGTATTGAAAAGTTTTGGATGAATATCTCCTAATAATTTTCCTGCATCATTGCTGTTAGTGGAAACATACAAAGCGGCTAACTCAAATTGATTATGGTGGTGAAGGAGTGACGCTAACTCAGCGCCAGTATAACCACTAGCTCCGATAATACAGGTTTTGATCATGGAAAATTTCTCTAAAAGCTCAATGTGAATAGGGTGCTAGAAAATGAAAATTGGGAATAAAAAAGCATTCTTTGCATCAAACCATATAGTCTAAAGCAAAGAATGAGCTATACGCTAGAAAGTCGATTGTCGTCGATATATCATACTGGCGAAGCTAGGCAGGGAAGTAAACAGGAATAATATTTTTGTAACGTTTAAGTACATATAAGATATCTAACCAAAACAAAATGAAATGTTGATTTAATACGCTGATGTAAATATTTAATTTATCAGTCGTTTATGAACTAAACTTATGATGCCATGTTTTGTATATTTATGCAATAAAAGTGAATAATTATTTGATCTAATTGTTATGCCAAATTTATCTTTCTTAGAACACTACAGAACCATCATTAAAACGCCGTCGATTAGCGCATTTGACGAGAAATTGAATATGTCGAATAAATCATTAATTGACATATTATCAGGCTGGTTCAGTGATCTTGGTTTTTCCATAACTATTCAACTAGTGCCCGGTGCTGGTAATCAATTTAATATGTTAGCCAAAATTGGCAGCGGAGAAGGAGGTCTGTTGCTTTGTGGTCCTTCAGACACCGTGACCTGTGATGAAGGTCGTTGGCAATCTGATCCCTTTAAAGTCAAACAAGCAGATGGCAAACTTTTTGGTTTAGGTAGTTGTGATATGAAGGGATTTTTTGCATTTATTCTTGAAGCATTAAAAACCATTCCTCTCAATAAATTGAAAAAGCCTTTGTACATTTTGGACACGGCCGACGAGGAGACATCAATGGCTAGTGCGCGTTTTTTTGCTGAGTAACAATTAATTAAGTCAAGTATGGCGATTATTGGTGAGCCTACTGAACGTATCCCCATCTATAAACATAAAGGACACATTGCACAAAGTTTGAATGTTCAAGGTAAAACTGGGCATTCCAGCGACCCCGATAAGGGTGTCAACGCTATTGAGATCATGTATCAAGCGATGGGTCAATTGATGGACTTGCAAAGTAAATTAAAAAAGCCAGTTCCATGATGCTGCCTTTAGTGTGCCCCATGTCACCATGAATTTAGGACACATCAGCGGTGGCGATGCAGAAAATCGTATATGTGAGCACTGTAAGCTCAACTTCGATATGCGGGTTGTGCCTGAGTTAAATGATGATCAAGCCCTTGGTATGATTGAAGAACCGTTAGCTCCAGTATTTGCAAAATATCCCAACCGTTTAAGTTTGGATTTAATGTATCCGACAGCGCTCGCATTTTCTTGCCGTGATGAATAAGATGTTTTGGATTTGGCTGAACAACTTACGGATAAAAAATTTCAAAGTGTTAACTATGCTACTGAGGCACCATTTATCAATCAATTGGGCTGCGATACTATTATCTTAGGTCCTGAAAGTATTGATCAAGCCCGCCAACCAGATGAGTATATTTCTTTAGATTACGTTGTTCCTACTGTGCATATTCCGCAGCAAATGATTAACAAGGTTTGTTTTTAATATTTATTAGCGCCAAGCTGATAAATGCTTCAATAATTTTGAGTTTTATAAATGAACAAAAGACCTTTTAGATGATGCAAAAAACCATCGCATTGGTTGCTCATGACCATAAAAAACCAGATTTAGTAAAATGGTCTTTGGCGCACCAAGCCGAGTGAAGCAAACATAATTTGGTCGCTACGGGCACAATGGGAGGTTTGCTAAAGACAGAATTGTCTCTAAATATACACTACTTCAAAAGTGATCCCCCAGGTGGTGACCAACAAATAGGTGTATTAATTGCCAAGCTCAAATTAAATTGTTTAATCTTTTTCTGGGATCCTCTGAATCCCGCTCCTCATGATCCCGATGTTAAAGCTTTGCTAAGGATCTGTTCTGTACGGAATTTACCAGTCGTCTGTAATGTGGCGACCGCAGATATGTTGATTACTTCGCCACTGTTTTTAGTTCCAAAATATCACCGTGATGTGCTAAGTTATTAATGTGATTGAATTTTTATTTAAAATGTAATGAGTCAAAGTTACTCATAAAATGTCAAAGGTTTTTCTTTTGTTATTATTAATAGATGATTTAACGCTGAAATAATAAAGGTGGTACTACGAGCAGGTGACTGTGCATAAAAACTCTCCCAAGCATGACTTTTATGTTCTTGATAGTTGTCTTGTCTTTCAGGGTATTGCTCAATAAATGCTAGATTAACGGCGTGGCCGATAGTGACATCAATAACAATAGCATCGTCAATAATTAGGGTTGGGTTTTGCTCAAAAAAGCTCGAAAGTGCATTTAATGTTTCTATACTTAATTGACGATATTCAGCTGCATGGATATTGTTAAACATGTGCTCGATTAAAAGTGCAAAGGCTTTTTCACCTTCCGTCATATCACTTAATACTAAACTGCTATTAATACGATTACGTTTATCCATTTTATTGCCGATGACAAGTCCACTGGTATGATGCAAAATTCTCCACACTTTTCCTAAAAACTCTGATGAACGACGGTCAATGATCCCTTGATGTTGACGCCAAGCTAGCCAACCCTCAGTAGGGGTGTCTAGCTGTTCTAAGCCTAAATTTTGCTGCCAGTTTAGCTGCTTGATGTCGCCATGTGCATGAAGAACCTCCATTTTTTGTGGTAAATCAGCCAAACTTTGAAAGTTTTCAAGCACCACTTCTAGTCGTGATTGAACCTCTGAGGGTGGCATATCCATCAACATATCGTAAGCTTCATCTGTGTGGCAGTTTTGTGTTCGAGCAATCTGGCTAGTTAATAATATGATCAACAAGCTCGCTCGAACAGTGATAAGTTCACTAAATAATTCGGGGCGTGCTTTGATTAATAGTCCTAGGTAGAGTAAGACTTCTTGAGTCAGTATTTGGTCGCGAACGTCTTCACGGCAATATTGTATAATCCGTTGCATCAGTTCTTCGTCACTAATAGGGCGCGTGATCAATGAGCCATCGTGATAAGAACGACCTACCTGAATAAACTTTTGCGCCACCAATAGATCCCCAACAGCTAAGCCAATGTCCCCATCAATTTTTCCTTGAAGTCCGGTGGCTTGTCTTAACACCGACCAAAGTCGTAAACGACCCGCCTGCGTATAAACCTCTTCGATTAGCTCACGCAAACTTCGCTGTTGATTATAGATATGAATTTTGGCATCAATAGATTGTAACTCCACCATTTTAGTCAGCAGTGCTATCTGCTCGTATAAATTAGTTGCTGCATTTAAACGGGCTTCCAATGTGCTTACATTTGTCTCTAAAGCTATGGCTATTTCTTCGCTGGATAACAGTTGTTTATGCTCGCCAGCTAAGGTTAGTACACAAGATTGCGACAACAAATCAGTTAATGGTGCCTCAGGAAGTACTAAGTCTTTTAAGTGTTCCACATGTTCAACAGCGGCGGTATTAATTAGCTGAGACATAAGGCCATGTAAAACTGGGATCCCCTCGACTTCGCCGCTGGCGATCTGTTTCATCAGTGCATAAAAGGCATTACGATCGGTATCCAATAAATTGTGAGTCAGTAAAACTGTCATCGTTGGCCTGCCTACTTCAGTCCAATTACGGTGCAGGTAACTCAGTTCTGTCTTAAAGCGGCTGACTAAAAATTCTATATCATAACTCAAGAAAAAATCCCGCTGAATGAAAGAAGGTGTTAGGCAAACTGCTCGCTGTTTGCCCATCATGTAAACACGACTAGTGGATAAGCTTTTAAGTCGCCTAGGAATACGACCAGATAAACCAAGTTCATGGCATTGACCGATCTGGGCATGAACTGCGGCGATATCTTCGGGTCGATAAACTTGTATAGGAGAAATATCTTCTAGGGTTTGAGTGCTTACTCCGAAGCTTTCGAGTTCTTGCTTAAGTGCTTGGTCTTCAGCTAGAAATATTAGTTGTACAACAGGTTTTTTAGGTACTTTTATATGTCGACGTCCTAAAGGATCTAAGTCTCCAGGTCGAAGTAATTCGTCCTCTAGTAAACCGCCAAGTATGAATAAACTTTGAGCCCATACTAGTGGAACGTTGTCGTTAGGTATGCGTTTTTGTGAACCTGGCTGCTCACGCTCTTTTTCGACAGACTCTTCTGGCACAAAATATAACTCAGGAAGTAATTTTTGACCGTTTTGCTCGACTAACACTGTGTCGAGACGTTTTCGGTATTCAGTAATTTGTTCTCTGTCATCGCGAAAAAGCGCATCTAAATAAAGATAAGTATAAAACAATGGCCATTCTGATTCGATATGCTCAAACTCTTTGAGTTCTTGTTCTTCGTAATGTAATCGCCCTTCATCTTCAATAGCTGTTTGATGGCCATCACGTAAAAAACGTTTCAGACCGTAATTGCCTTGTAATTTTTGGATAATGTCATTCCGAACTGTATTAGCTAGAGCTTGATCGTCTACTGCAAAAGCCGGATAGCCGATTATGCTCAGCAGTGCCGCGTCTGTTTCTTTGGTATTTGACTCGCGCGGAAGCATAGTGGTTAACGTAATATTAGACTGAGCAATATTATCGGGAATAACATGGATAATGCTTGAGCGCGAACCTTTGGCTCCAAATAAATTAAACCCTGACAATGCTTCTAGTGCTGCTTTTGCCATACCCAGCGAGCTAGCATTGAGCTCGACGTTACCACTATTGCTCTTGGCTCCTCGTTCCCAAATACCAAAGTCCGGCGTGCGATAAGCACGTTCAATGTAATACACTAAATTTTGGATAAAACTGACTTCTTCATCAGTCCAGATTATTTCCAAACCGGATGCAATCATTTGCGCCAGTGTTAGAAGATATACTGACGTCGCATCTACCTGTAAATGTCCCCATTCATCATCACCTACCACACAGTTGCCAGTGGCCGTATCGTATTTGGCATGCAATGCATCGATTGGCTGTCTAGTTGTTTTAAACTTTTCTACTTTAGTAGATTGTGCCATCATCGAACGCAATAAAGCGCGCATTAATTTAACTGTTCGTTGCTGGAGCTCAAAACCGCGTCCACCATCGTCATCCAAGTTACGATAAGCTAAAGCAAGTCCCCACACTGCCAAAATACTATAAACGTTATCTCGAACCCAAGCGTCTTGGTAATTACCATGAACTGTAACAGCTGTACTGGCCGGTAATAATCCTGAAATAGGATGCTGTTTGTCTAAAATGACTGACTTCGTTTGGCCATAATATTGGTCAAGACGAGTCCGTAATTCGATGCCTTGCATAATGATTCCTTATTGCCTGAATTAGTCGAACATACAAAAGGGCCAATTATAAACTAATGATTTTATAAATATGTGTAGTGTATAAAATAAATCCTAATTTTGTATCAAACGGATCCATCTAATAACAAACAGGTAGATATTCCTGTTAATAAAACTGCCATATGAAGACTTATGATTGATGAAATGGAAAAAAATGACACCAAAGGGCTGCCGTTATAATTTTCTTTTGAGGGTGCTCGCTTTATATCGACGATAACTCTTGATGCCTTTTACCTTTCTTCCCATGCTTGCTCCTTTCTTCTTTCCTTTTTTCAGCAGCCTTAGCTTGCTGCTTTGGAGTAAGTTGATTCCAAATGTCATGTTGGGTTTTGGCTTTCAATATCGCTATTGTCAGAAAATTAGCCTGGTATTCATTATTAAGGGTTTGCTAATTATCATCTTTTAAGTTATCACTTTGCACTAATAGCTGTTCTGCTTGCTT
>OOEC01000010.1_pt1 | contig 24413 bp, 19 predicted proteins | sample 1670421 | NCBI WGS metagenome assembly OOEC01 (sample SAMEA98148418, study PRJEB22522) | marine metagenome | biome: marine biome; feature: marine water body; material: sea ice | place: Arctic Ocean | collected 14-Sep-2015 | depth 1.435 m
GTACAAGGTAACCTAAGACAAAGTTCCTCTTTTATATTTAGCTTGAAAAATCAATTATATTTTCAAGCATTATAATGTGTTAAACAATCAGTATTACCTTACAATATTAACAACTTTAATCTGACAATCTTATGCTGTTATATTCTTTGTGGGTTAACGTCCAGAGGCTTTTTAATTATCTAAAGCACCTGTTAAATACCAGCTTACATTTAAATTTTAGCATTTTATATTTGTTCATTTCAGGTATACAATTAACCAATACATTACTTCCTCACCACCCAAACTCTGTTTAATTAAATGTTATTTTTTCAGCCCATTTATTGTCCTCTACATTTTATCCGTACATAATTCTTAACTTTAATAGAGTAGCGGGTTTTTTGTGTTCAGCCGTTATACAATAGTTGAGTCATTCAGCAATGATGATTGAGCTACATTCTTTATCTCTTTTGAAAGTCCGATTGAAAGTCGATTGAAAGTTTAAAACTTGACAGCAAAGGTTTCTATTAAAATGACCGATAATAAAGATTCAAAATCCCGGTTCGTTATTTTGACTGAGTTCAAGAAAAGTCAGTTGTCATTGCGTAGCTTTATTTCTCGTTATGTCATTTCACCTCAAGATATTGATGATGTTACGCAGGAAACATTTTTACGTGCATACAAAGCTGAAAAAGTTAAAGAAAAAGAAATAGAGTATCCTAAAGCATTCTTATTTCGAATTGCTAAAAATTTAATGTTGTCTGAGTTTTCCAGCAAAGCCCGAAAAATCACTGATTATATTGAAGACTACGATGCCTCAGATGAGCTACTCAATACTGACAATCTAGAATCAAATGTTATGGCTCAACAAAAACTTGGGGTTTATTGTGAGGCAGTTGCCTCTTTACCTTCACAGTGTAGAAAAGTCGTTATTATGAAAAAAGTGTATGGAATGCAAAATAAAGAAATATCAAGACGATTGGAATTATCGGTTAGTACTGTAGAAAAACATCTCACCAAAGGCATCAGACGCTTAAATTCAACCATAACTAGTCGCTATGATGAGCAAGATACTCAATTGTCATCACTAGGGTCAAATCAAAAGGGGACAATATAATGGATAATATTACGTCATTCCCTAGTTCAACAGTGCTTGAAGAAGAGGCTTGCCAGTGGATTGTAAAATTCGAAAGTGATAATGAACCCTCAACTCAAGATATTGAGCAATTGAATGTTTGGCTGTCGAAAAGTCCCGTGCATAAGGAGACATTGTTGCGACTGTCTAAGACATGGTGCAACATGGATATTATGTCAGGATTAATGGTGCCATTGGGGTATTCGTTAAAACCTAAGCGAAGTAAGCTAAAATCCTACGCTTTGAAACGATTACCTTTTATTACAGGTATTATTCGTGTGTTCAATAAAGAAACCATGATGTTGTTTCGTCCCCTTATTTTACCCGCATTAATAGTTATTATGATGCTCAATTTGACATTTTTTTGGCCAAACTTAATACCAGAACTACCCAATAATATGTATATCACCTCTATTGGCGAACACTCTACTCATACTCTTGAAGACGGCTCAGTACTGACACTTAACAGCAACTCTCAAGTTGAAGTTTATTATACCCTGAGTAAACGTGTGATAAATTTATTAACGGGAGAAGCGCATTTTGATGTTGTATCCGATCCTAACAGGCCATTTGAGGTGTATGCTGGGAATCGAATGATCAAGGCTGTTGGTACTGCTTTTTCTGTGTATCGTCTAGAAAATAATATTGAGGTGTTAGTGACTGAGGGGAATGTTGACCTTGCGATTGTTCAGTCGACCTTATTGGTTAAACCCAAAACATTCTATAAAAATAAGGTAGATTTTAATCAAAAGTTATCACCTGATTCGATAGAAAATACAGTAACGGTTATTGCATCATTGAAGGCGGGTCAAAGTGTTTCTATTCCCATTAGTTCTGATAGTTTGGATACGCCGGTCGTTGAATATGCGCAAGGTGACTTAGTTCGTAAGTTATCTTGGTTAGATGGTCGATTGGTGTTTGCTGGTGAATCACTTCAAGAGGTGGTGGCTGAAGTAAGCAGACATACACCATTAATAATTGAAGTGATGGACCCAGAGCTTAAAAAACTGCGAATTGGAGGACAATTTCAAGCGGGAGAAACTGATGCTTTGTTTGATGTGTTAGAGTCTGGTTTTGGTGTTGAAATTACACGTATAAATAAGGGGCACGTGCAGTTAAATGCAAAATAGTTCCAACAAACCAATTAAAATTATGAATCCGAGTGGCGGGTTTTTGTTGTTCGTATGTTATATGTCGTTGGATGCTTCAAAATTTTTTTATTTATTGATTTTAAAATATTTTAGAAGAGTGTTTTCTTTTGGTTTTTTATTGATTTTTTCTGCGATAGGTAATGCGAGCGAACAAATAAAGTTTCAGTTCGATATACCACAACAATCGTTAGCTAAGTCCTTAAATGCATTGTCAAACCATACTAAAACACTGGTGTTGTTTCCTTACGACCTAGTTGAAAAACGTCAAGGCAACGCTGTTAAAGGTCAATTCACTTTGGTTCAAGCAATAGACCAATTGTTACTCCATACGGGATTGCATGGTGGCCTTTCTAAAAAAGAAGTAATGATGATTAGTGAACAGCAAACTCTTTCACATAAAAACACACATAAAAACACACATAATAATAATAGGAACAAAAAGATGAAAACCAAAAAAAGTATATTAGCTACCACATTGGCATTTTTATTTTCAGGAGCAACGGTTTCAGGTAGTGCCTTAGCACAAGACGCAGCTCAACAAAGTCAAGATGATCAAGCCGAAGTTATTTCTATCCTCGGAACACGTGGCGCACCCAGAACGGTCACCGATTCACCAGTGGCAATAGATGTGTTTTCTGGAGAAGAATTCACAGCAAATGGTAACACTGCTGATATTACGGATAATCTAAAATCCTTAGTACCGTCTTTTACCGCAACGCCAGCAACCGGAGATGGTAGTGCATTTATTCGCCCTACTTCTTTACGTGGTATGGCGCCAGATCAAACACTTATTTTGGTAAATGGCAAACGTCGTCACCGTTCTTCATTGGTACAGTTTTTTGCACCTGCTGCTGGAAACGGTGCTCATGGTGTTGATATCGGCATGATCCCCAGTATTGCGCTTAAAAGTGTAGAAGTTCTGAGAGACGGTGCTGCTGCACAATATGGTTCAGATGCCATTGCTGGTGTTATGAACTTCCAACTGAAAGATGCTAGCGAAGGCGGCAGTGTAGTGGCTCAATTCGGTGAGTTTTATGAAGGCGAACAAAGCTTTATAGTAGGTGCCAATGCAGGTTTTGCTTTAGGCACGGATGGCTTTTTTAATATTAGCTTTGAAACGAATGATAACGAAGCTCTTTCTCGTGGTGTTCAACGTCCCGACGCACAACAGTTAATTGATGACGGTGTTCAAGGTGTGGGTTCAGATTCACCTTTTGGGGATGAACCTTTTGCACAAACTTGGGGCCGCCCAGAAACAAGTGGTACTCGTGTAGCATTTAACTCAGGTTACGAAATAAGTAATACTGCTGAGTTGTATATGCATGGTGGTTATGCAGACACAGACGGTCGCTATCGCTTTTTCTATAGAAATCCTGGTCATAGCACACTAACTAACGTTGATGGCCTTCCGGCTGGATATACTCCTTATCTTGATGGTGCACAAAAAGATCTTAGTGTTGTGGCAGGAGTTAAAGGTGAAACTAGCTCAGAGTTTACCTACAATTTCAGCGCTGGTTTGGGTAAAAATGAATTATCTTATTTCCTAAATAATACTGTCAACACGGGCTTAATTGTAGGTGGAAACCCAGGTCAAAGAGATTTTGATATGGGCGGTTACGAGCAAGAAGAAGTTAACTTAAATGCTGATTTTTCTATGCCTTTAACGGATAATGTTTATCTTGGTTTTGGTGCAGAATGGCGCGAAGAGACGTTTACTACCGTTGCAGGTGAAGCTGCAGCATTAGTTGGTGCTGGTCCTAGCGGTATGACAGCTGTAACTCCTGCGGACGCAGGTGAATTTAGTCGCGATAACATCGCTTTATACGCGGATGCTGAATTTAACGTATCAGACGACTTCTTAATCCAAACAGCATTAAGATATGAAGATTTTTCTGATTTTGGTAGTACTGTTAACGGTAAACTTGCCGCCAGATATCATTTGAATGATGATTTTGTGATGCGTGCTTCTTTGTCTTCAGGCTTTCATGCACCTACACCAGGTCAAGCCAATGTTAGTACTATTATTACTACCTTTGATGGTTCAACTGGTTTACAAGTTGAAGAAGGCTTATTACGTCCTAATAATCCTGTTGCTATTGAAAACGGTGCAAAACCTTTAAAAGAAGAAGAATCACAAAGCTTCAGCTTAGGTCTTACCTATAGTGGTTTTGAAAATGGTAATTTAGCACTTGATCTTTATAAAACTAATGTTGACGACCGTATTTATCGTACTGGTGATATTGCTTTAGAAGCAGGTGGTTCCGTATCATTTTTCACCAATGCACTTGATGTAGAACATCAGGGTATTGACGTGGTTTATACCACATCAATTGACTGGGGTAACGCTCTGAATACTAAGTATACATTTGCTTATAACCACAACACTATTGATGTGGTAGGTCAGTCTATGGTGAATGGTACTTTTCCGGTCAGTGATTCCTCTATAGAAGACATCGAAAATAATTACCCAGAGAATCGGTTTGTTGCTACTGCTGTGACAGATTTCTCTGAAAATTATCAACTAATGTTACGAGCCAATTTTTACGGTGAACATTATGATGAGCGTGGCACAATTGATAATGCAAGTTCACCAAGTGCTCTGGTTGATTCAGTCATGTTTTTTGATATGGAATTGAATTATTTTGCAACAGATGATCTTACTCTAACGGTAGGCGCCTCAAATATCTTTGATGATTATGTTAAAGAAATTGGTACTGATAATGCTAACCGTCTAAGTGTAGGGCTACAGTACCCACGAAGAACGCCTGCTAACTACGAGGGTGGTTCTTGGTATTTACGTGCTAAATACCAGTTTTAACGTTTAGAAGATAAGCTTCAGGTAACATATTGGCCTGAGGCTGCATTTTATATTTTCTAACTTAGTATCAAAACGACCTACTTTAATCAAAAGATTAAAGTAGGTCGTTTTATTTTGTGGTGTGCTCGATGCTAGAAAATATTCTTGACTACAATATAAAGTTATCTCAAAAAATCTAAATTAAAAATTAAAATATTATTCAGTCAGTTCAAATTTTTAATCATGTTTATTCTTGTATTTACCCTCAAAAAGCAGTTAAAACTATTAGTTAAGCAATATACTTATGCTCGCACTTATCTCATTAAAGCTTTGGCGATGATAAAACTGGTTTTGAACTAGTCCATTAAAATTAATTGAAGTCGTTACATTAAATAATTATGGTGTTTTTCTTTGATGTTGGGCAATTGCAATTGGAATAATATTTTCAAACTGGCACGTTGTGTTTTTCAAATAAACACCACAAAATAGCTATTGCAGGAGCAAATTTTTGGCTCTAACTGAATGATTAATTATTGAGGCGATAAACATTGTGGTTTTAGTTTGCCTGCTCTTTCAAGTGTCGTAGCTGTCTTCACAAATGCGGCTGCCGCAGGAGATAAATGATGCATGTTCTGCATTGCTAAACCTATTTCTCTTTTCACAACAGGAAACATCGGTTTGATTAAGTAGGCGCCCAGTTTTCCTTCCAGTTCACTAGGTATGGCTAGCTCTGCTGTAATTGACACACCAGCGCCGTAAGACACCATGGATAGCATACTTATAATTTGAACATTGTTATAAATAATATTTTGTTCAATCTTCGATTGCTTGAACAGTTCAGTTACCATTTTTCCAGTTGTGCCTTCTGTCAAAATGAAGGGGAATTCACGTAATTCATTTAAGTTTACTTGAGTTTTGACGGCTAACGGATGATTAACTGGCAGAACCACGGATAGTGTATCAGTGGTTAAATAAATGTGGTCCAATTCTGACTCAGGCAAAATAATACATCCTAAATCTACTTTTCGAGCAGCAACCCACTCTTTGACTTTATGATCTTCCCCTTCTTCTATATATACTTTGATATTAGGATATCGCATTTGATATTCGGATAAGATAATTGGTAACAGTTTGGCAGAAAACGAGGGTCCAAAAGAACCTATTTTTAATACCCCTTGTTGAACACTTTTTATTTCATTAGCGGTGTGTTTTATAGACTCAAACAACCCCAATATCGAGTGTGCTTTTATTAATATATTAGAACCAACCTCAGTCAAAACAATCTCGGCTTTACCTCTGAAAAATAAATCGACACCTAAATCTTTCTCAATTGATTTTATCGCATGAGATACTGCAGATTGACTAATGCCCAGCATCAATGCTGCAGTGGTAAAGTTGTTTACCTGTGCAACGGTAACAAACGCATGTAGTTGTGCTGGGGTCATGAGTGAATGCTCATTATACTATGTATAGTGATTAGAACTATAAATGGTAAACTTTAATAAAAACAGGAATTATTTCATTATGTATCGCCAAATTTCACCTTCAAGTACTTTGTTGTTGAATGAACAATCTGCCGCGATTGAAAAAAATGGAAGACAGGTATTTAGGTTTGGATTTGGTCAATCGCCATTCCCAATTTCAGATGTACTAAAAACAGCCCTCATAGAACATGCTTATCGAAAGGAATACACGCAGGTGCAAGGGTTACAAGCGTTGCGTAATAAAGTGGCTGAATATCACTCTGTTTTTGAAAAACGTAAAATTAACGAAGACCAAATTTTTGTTGCCCCAGGTTCAAAATCGCTCCTATATACTATTATGTGTGCCTACACTGATGCAGCTGTGCTTATACCTGCTCCTGCATGGGTATCTTATGCGCCACAGGCAGAATTAATAGGTCATGCAACACTGATGATGCAAACCAGTTTTGCACAGCGTTACAGAATTACTCCTGACATCTTAGAAAGGTCCTTATCTGAAGCGGCAAAAAATTATCAAAGCTTACTGGTCATTCTAAACTCTCCCGGTAACCCAGATGGACTATGTTACACAGCAAAGGAGTTGCAGGCGCTAGCAGTAGTTCTAGAAAAATACCAAGCAAAGGTAATATCCGATGAAATATATGCGCCACTTCAACATGATAATCAACATGTCAGTATTGCCAGGTATTACCCGAAAGGAACGTTTGTTACTTCAGGTTTATCTAAATGGGCTGGTGCAGGGGGGTGGCGCTTAGGTATTGCTATTTTGCCTGAAGATTGTGATAGCCAATTAAAAGACGCAATGTTAGGGATTGCATCTGAGACTTATTCCTGTGCCTCTTCTCCTATTCAATATGCTGCTATCACGGCTTATTCTAATAATGTGACGATGAGTTTATATGTGCAGCATCAAAGGACAATTCTCAAAGCAGTAGGTTTGTATATTCATAAGGCCGTCATTGATGCAGGTTTGCATGCTCACGCCCCTGAGGGGGGATTTTATCTTTTGCTTGATTTCACCGCTTATCGACAATCACTAAAAGCTATTGGACTTAATACTGATTCAGAAATTTGTAATAAAGTGTTGGAGGATGTGGGTGTCGCATTATTGCCAGGTATATCGTTTGGTCTTTCACCCAAAGCTCTGTGTGCACGCCTAGCTTATGTTGACTTTGATGGTACTCTGGCGTTGGAAGATATTAGTGAAGGTGAATGGTCAGAAACGTTGACTATTAAACATGCACAGAAAATGTTACTGGGCATAGAAAATTTAGGGAGATACCTAAAGCAAATAGATCAAGACAACTAATATCTAATTACAACTAGTATTGAGTAGGTATAACCCTAGGGCATCACGGTTATACCTAATGTCATTTTAAACGTCCAACTAATTCAAGACCCTCTGATTATCCAAAGCCTGCTTAGCTTGACTTTTAATCTGTATAGCTAGATCCAAAGGTAATCCTAGAGCACTGGCCAGCTGATTTAAATAGGTATGCTCAGCTGTGTTATCTAAGTCAATCGTTAAACAAGAGGCTAAATACACTTCAGATTTTTGCTCCATACCTTGCGCGCCATGAGCTAACTCCTCAATATAAATCGGCTGTCTTAGCAATTCAAAAACTAAGCCTTTCATCTCACTACTCAAGTTCATCTGTTTTACGGCGTCGAAAATTCGTTTCTGTTCTGCTTCATCAATGTGTCCGTCAGACTTGGCTGCACCAATCATCGCTTTTATTAAAGTAAGCTGGAAATCTTCCGAAATCTTAGTTGATGCCACTTGATCGCCTGAGTAATGCAGCGGCGGTGTTGTACTTTGAAGTGACGATTGTTGGTTGTTCTGTTGCCAATTTTTATAAGCTTTAAAAGCGATACCACCGATTAAAGCCGCTCCACCGACTGTGGCGGCCTTTCCAGCAAACTTTCTACCTTTTTTACTTCCTACTAGAAGACCCATTACGCCGCCGGCTGCTGCTCCTCCCATTAGACCAGAAGTAAGACCACTACTTTTAGTATTTTGACGAGTTGATGAACCACTAGTACTCGAACCGGTAAACTGATTTAGTAAATTTTGAAAATTCATGTGGCGACATCCTTAAATATGAGTATTGAAACTAAGTATCAAATACTAGTACTTGGCACTCTATGAAAACACATGATATTTATTACCGAAGCACAGTAAAAGTCGTATTTTATTTAAGTAAAGTTCGAAAATAACGATGTTTATAATTAAATGTCGTCTGCCTATACAATGATGCAATGCTTACCAAAAAGGATGTTTAAAAAATGTTGGAAAGTTATGCAAATAAAAATGTGCGAGCAGTATCACAAATTGCTGCCACGGCTGGGTGTTTTACTTTTCGCTCAGCGGTAATCGCATAAAACGTTTGTTTAATTGCTTCGACCTTGCCAACGATTTCTACATTAAAGTTAAAACATACTTCTTCTGCAATAATGGTCGGCATAAAAAATATCCCAAGTCCCGCTTGTCCAAAAGATTTCATTAAAGCGCTATCATCAAACTGACCACGAATATTTGGATATATTTGTTGTTCTTCTAACCAGTAATCCACTGAGCGGCGAATGGCATACTGAGACGTTGGTAACAACATGGGCGCATGATTAAGAGAGTGGGGAAAACCAGGTCTATATTTTTCTGCTAGTATTTTGCTAGCAAAAAAGGTCAAACTACTCTCGCCGAGTTTGTGATTATATGCTTTGATGCTTAAAGACCCAGTCAAAGGTGTATCACTAAGCACCATATCTACTTTATGGATGGCCAAATCAGCTAGGATATTTTCGACGGGCCCTTCACGACTTGTTAGGCTAATGTCTTGATCAATTTGTAATCCAGGTTCAATAATCTTTTGTACAATTGTTTTTGGTAACGCACTGGCAGCACTCACTATGAATTCAGAAGGCCCTATTTGAGGGTTACCGCGCAACACATCGCCTAGCTCTCTGCCCAAATCAAAAATTTCATCTGCGTAACTCAACACTAAACGACCCGTTTCGGTTAAACGTAATCCGCGGCCTTCTCTAGAAAATAGCTTATTTCCTATACTATCCTCTAACAGTGACAGCTGGCCACTAATCGTCTGTGGAGTGATATGTAACTTTTCACTAGCTTTAGCAATACTGCCTTCATGAGCCACCATCCAAAAGTAATGCAAGTGCTTATAATTAAAGTTAACAGCCATTTTTACACCTCAGTAATCAAGTTTAGTCATCGATTTAAACGATGCATTGATAAATTATAAACGAATTTTTCTTTGTATTGTATGTTGCTAGATTAATTTAGCAACATACAATTATTACTTCATATCATTGTGGGGTAGTGATCACATTATCGTAATTGAGAGGTTTTCTTTATGTTAGTTCATATTCAATCTAGACATTTTTCTCTATCCACAGCCTTAAGTAAGTATATAAAAACTAAGTTGCAAGTCATGCTGGGTAGATATGAAGCGAAGATTATCAGTCTTAATGTCAGTCTATTTGACATTAATGGTCCTAAGGGTGGCGAAGATAAGTGTTGCAAAATTGTCATTAAGATTAACGGTACTAGTTCGATTGTGGTGCAAGAAACCGCTGTAGATTTGTACGTTGCAATTAATACCTGCTCACGTCGAGCGAGGAGGGCGGTCAAACGCCAACTAAGTGTGCATCCAAGAGCAAGAACAAAAATCAGCGATGTTTTACTACCAATTGACGAAGACCCTGATTTACAAAATACGATTATTTAACGAAACAATTGAGAGATGCAAGTGTCAACTGCGTTAATCGCGCCCTCTAAATATCCTGGATCAAGAGCCGCAAATTCACTTCCAATAAAATGTAAGTGAAGTTTAGTTAGTTCTTGTTGATGTTTTGAGATTGTAAATTCTGGGTGTCGAGACGATTCAAGCCTATCGCTTGCAGTACAAGTGAAATGATCAGTTGCCCAATCTTTAAAATAACATTCGGTAAAATCATTTGCATCAGGACCATAACAAGATACCAATTGTGCCAAACAGGCCTCTTGTAATAGTTGCTGTGTCATCTGGCGTCTGCGAGAGGCAGGCCAGCCGATAAAACCAAATAAGCCATGGCTTTGATGAACATCAGTTGACGCATCATGAATTTCAACCATTGGCCCTGTTTGACTAAATATTTGCCCTGAAAGTCCTTGTTCACGCCAAAATGGTGTGGCGTATGTCACTACAAATTTAGCTTGACCCGCCATCCAAGTTTGTGACTGTTTAAGGTCGGTTAATAGTAGCTTAGATCCCCACTGTTTGTTGACAAGATATGGGGCAATGATCCTCGGTGGCATAGCTAACATTAATTCATCGGCAATAAAATGTTTCTCAACGCCATTGTGCGAGACTGATAATTGCCACAAGTTTGATTGTCGTTCAATATGTGTCACTTGATGATTAAGTTGTATATTGTTCTGAGTAACGGTGTTTTGTAAAGCAGAAAGTAAAGCCTGACTACCGCCTTGAATTTTGAACAACTGCAGGCCAACCGAGTCTTTGATGCGGTTGGGTGGTCGATGTAAAGACGTTTGATAAAGTACATCTCCGGTTGAATACTGTTCAAAAAGAGAAATGCCAAGTTGTGCGGTCAAACGTTGTATCTTTTTTTGATGAGGAAAGATCCACGCAGGGCCTAAATCAAAGTGGTGATCTGTGTTCAATTTATTTTTAGCACCTAAAATGCGCCCTCCCAACCTAGATTGAGCTTCAAGAAGTACAAAAGGAATATGTTGCTGTTCGAGTAAGTATGCAGCGTACAAGCCGGCTAAACCGCCTCCTACTATAATAACTTTCTTATACTTCAAATGATTTCCTAAAAAAATGTGGTGCTGAAAATATAGAATTTACACGACTTAAGAAAATAAACTATCTTTAGACAAGCTTGTGAGGTTAGTTTTGACTTGTATGCTTGTAAAGTGATCCGCATACAATGGAAATTGTGAAGCAAGAAGGCCTAAAGATGTCTTAGAAATAAGCGTTAATAAAAGCAATAAAATAAACTTGGTTTTGGTTAACGCAGTAATTTTGGCTCTTTTTTGTTAAAAAGTAGATATGAGAGAAAGCAGTAATAGTGAGTATAGTGTTAAGCGATAGTAAATTTTTAGTTAAGTAACAGTATCTCCATAACAATTTATTAACATTCAAGCTAATAAAGTCGGTATTAGTGACTTTCAGTATGGTTTTGTTAGTTAATCCTTTATGCTCTTGTTATGGGTAATGTTCATTGATACATATGATCATCAACAATCAAAACAAAAATCATTCTGAATTAAAAAAGGTTATTACCGATATGCCGTTGAATTGTCGTTGCGGCGGAAAACCTAGCAAACCAAAGGCAATCCCAGAATGTAAAAATAGATGGATTATTCAGTGCCAAGTTGACCAATGTTATGCATATAATATTGGTCAAGGATTGACAGATACGATCCAAGGTTGGAATCGACTCAGCACACATTTTTACCGATAAAAATAAAGAGAAGATTACCTTGATTAAACTTTTGTTAGTAGATGATCATGAATTAGTCAGAACAGGTATACGTCGTATTTTGGAGGACGTACCTGATTTTGAAGTAGTGGGAGAAGCCACTAACGGCGAAAACGCGGTTAAGTTTTGTCGAAACCATGCACCAGACTTAGTTTTAATGGATATGAGTATGCCAGGTATCGGTGGGCTAGAAGCGACCAAACAAATTCTTCGTTTTTCTGAAAATACCCGTGTCATTGTTTTATCTGTACATAAAGAAAACCCGATCCCTGCTAGAGTTATGCAAATGGGTGCGTTTGGTTATTTAACCAAAAATTCTGACCCTGAAGAAATGATCAAAGCTATTTATAAAGTTGCTGCTGGGCAAAAATATATATCACCTGATATTGCCCAACAAATTGCACTTGGGCAACTTAATTTAAATAATAGTAATCCTTTTGAGCAATTGTCAGAGCGAGAGCTCGAAATTACTTTGATGCTGACTAAAGGTGCGAAAGTTCCCGATATAGCTGTATATCTCAATATCAGTGCTAAAACAGTGAACACTTATCGCTACAGAATGTTTGATAAGCTTAACGTCAGTACTGACGTTGAACTGACCCATCTGGCATTGCGGCATAAATTGATATTGACAGACCAATTATAAGTTTAGGACGTCAATGAGTAGCAATACTGTCGAACCTTTTGACCACCAAGCCTTCCTCAAAAATCTGACTAGCCAACCGGGCGTTTACCGGATGTATAATCAGAAAGAAGAAGTCATTTATGTGGGTAAAGCAAAAAACCTGAAAAAGCGAGTGGCTAGTTATTTTCGAAGTACTGTTGATAGCATCAAAACTCGGTCACTAGTCAAACAAATATGTGAAATGGATGTCACTGTTGTGCACAGTGAAGCCGAAGCTTTCATACTTGAAAACAACTACATAAAAAAATACAAACCTCGGTATAACGTATTACTGAGAGACGATAAGTCTTATCCTTTTATCTTTTTATCTGACCACTCTCATCCAAGATTAAGTAATCACCGAGGCCCTAAGAAGCTTAAAGGTGAATATTTTGGACCTTACCCGAGCGCTTGGGCAGTCCGCGAGAGTTTGCGAACTATGCAGCGCTTGTTTCCAATTCGCCAATGTGAAGACAGCTATTACCGTGCTAGAACCCGTCCATGTTTGCAGTATCAACTAGAACGATGTGCAGGTCCTTGTGTGGAGGGATTAGTCAGTGAACAAGAGTACGCACAACAAGTACAATACGCGCGGCTATTTCTAAAAGGTAAAAATAAACAGGTTATTGACTCGTTAGTTGGTAAAATGGAACAAGCCAGTATCGACCTTAGATTTGAGACTGCAGCAAAGTATCGCGACCAAATTGGCGCTTTAAATAAGGTACAGGAACAACAGTGGGTCAGTGGTAATCAACAAGAAATGGATGTATTCGGTTTTGCTTATCGCAACGGTATTGCCAGTATTCAAGGTCTGTTTATCCGAGACAATAAATTATTGGGTAGCAAAAGTTTTTACCCAAAAGTACCGGCACAATCTAGTGATGCAGAGGTGTTTCAATCTTTCGTTTTACAGTTTTACCTTGCAGGTAATAAAGTTATTCCCCAACAAATTGTGATCCCATGTGAGTTAGAAGAACAAACCGCAATCGAAGATATGTTAACTAAAGAAGCGGGGCGTAAGATTCAATTTTACAAGGGGGTAAGAGACGAAAAACGTCGATACCTCGATTTAGCGAATACTAATGCTGAAACTGCTCTAGAGTCGCGCCAAAATCATCAAAAATCTGTATTTGCTCGTTATATAGAATTAGAACAAATTTTATCATTTGAACAACCCATTCAACGCATGGAATGTTTCGATATCAGCCATACTTCCGGGCAACAAACTGTTGCGTCCTGCGTGGTGTTTAATAGAGAAGGACCTTATAAAACTGATTATCGACGTTACAATATTGAAGGTATTACTCCCGGTGATGATTATGCTGCTATGGCTCAAGCTCTCGCAAGGCGTTACCGAGATGTAAAAGACGAGAGTAAAATTCCAGACATATTGTTTATTGACGGCGGCAAAGGGCAACTTTCTCAAGCAGAAGACTACTTCGAAAATTGGAAACAAGATAAAAAACCTTTATTAATTGGGGTCGCTAAAGGCACCAGTCGAAAAGCAGGCCTAGAAACACTGATAATGGCAGGTAGTCACGCTACCATTCCTATGGCTGCTGATTGTGCTGCGTTACATTTAATCCAGCACATACGTGACGAGGCACACCGTTTTGCCATCACAGGTCACAGACAGAGACGTCAGAAAGAAAAAACCACCTCGAAACTACAATCAATTCCTGGAGTGGGTGCCAAAAGAAGACAAAGTTTACTTAAGTATATGGGCGGTTTACATGGAATATTGCAAGCTAGTAAAGGTGAAATTGCTAATGTACCGGGTATCAGTGGAGACCTTGCCGAAATTATTTATAACCATATTCATAATTGAGCTTTGAATTTATCTTTAGCTTGTGGGTTAATAGCGTTGTTTTAAAGCCCTAAATTATTCATTTTACGAGTACAGGGAATACAGAGAAGTTATATGTGGACCATTCCTAATATTATTACCATCGTTAGAGTTTTACTTATCCCAGTGTTTGTCTTTGTCTATTTTTTAGACTGGAAATGGGCACATCAAGCCGGTGCGTTTATATTTTGGTTTGCAGCTATCACAGACTGGGTTGACGGTTATCTAGCAAGAAAGTTAAATCAAACCACCGCCTTTGGTGCTTTTTTAGATCCAGTAGCCGACAAACTTATTGTAGCTGCCGCCTTATTATTAATTACACATAGCTATGAAACAGCTTGGATAACTGTACCTGCTATTTTATTAATGTCTCGAGAAATCTATATCTCAGCGTTAAGAGAATGGATGGGACAACAAGGCAAACAAGACTTAGTGAAGGTATCTTTCATAGGCAAATCCAAAACCACAGCGCAAATGTTAGCTTTAATAGGCCTACTTTCTGAAATGGAATATTTTATGGGCATACAAATATATTGGGTGTCATTAGGTTATATATTTTTGTATTTCGCGGCCATCCTTTCATTTTGGTCAATGCTTGTTTATACCAAAGCTGCGTGGGACGATCAAAAAAACCCTTGATTTGGCTACTTTTAAACACCACTTGTGCAAATTTAGCGCGTTTAAGCCAAAATTCAGCCAGTCAGTTCAAAAACCTAGTTTTTGTGGTTGACACCTTAGACTTTGAATGTAGAATGCAGCCTCAGATTTAGGGACACGAAGCGAAACACTGCGAAGCAACTTAGGTCAGACACATGGATGGATGAGAAGATAGGTGTAAGGGTTACACAGTTAGACGAAGCGGGAATAGCTCAGTGGTAGAGCACAACCTTGCCAAGGTTGGGGTCGCGAGTTCGAATCTCGTTTCCCGCTCCAAATTACTTTTAAATTAAAACCTAAAAGTAACATAAGATATTTAGCGGAATGGCGGAATGGCAGATTGGCTATGCAGCGGATTGCAAATCCGTGTATCTCGGTTCGACTCCGGGTTCCGCCTCCAAATATTCTTATTTATACCAGCTTGTATTTATACAAGACCCCCCCGTTGCCCGGGTGGTGAAATTGGTAGACACAAGGGATTTAAAATCCCTCGTTCGTAAGGACGTGCCGGTTCAAGTCCGGCCCCGGGCACCATTTGTTTTTTATGTCTTTAAAAGCAAACTTCAGATGTTTGACCTTCTATTTTATTTATAAAATTCTGTACTCTTACATAACAGATAATGCGCTGAGCTTGTTGTTATCTCGTGCGCCGTCCGTATGTTTCTTCATACAACTTCCTAACTGTGCGATTTTCATTTTTTCTACAGCAACCAAAAGCATGTGCTAACGCTTACCGTCATCCTTGGTTTTTTTCAAACGAAATCCTCTGCGTCCAACTTACTTTTTTAACAGCCAAAGAATAGTAATTAAAAAAGGCTATTCGCTAGTTATGCTCTTCACCTAATAATTGGCGAACATACATGTGAGGGTAGGGTAAAAGTTAAAACGAAAACATCGGCTTCGCCGATACCTCTTTGGTAGCTTTGCCACTGCTTTTCCCGCCTTTAAAGTTTCAGCATGAAATAGCTTATTTTTGGGACAAATGATAGCGGACGCCGCGCGGAGAAGTCATTTGAGTGGAGCTTGAAAAGATATATTTGTAAAGACTCAAGAATAAGCTGATTTTTGCGGTTAAAAACGTTATTAACGGCGGTATTTTTCTGGTTACTCTATTTTTTGATATTGAAAAAAGAGTAACAGGTACGAAGGGATTTGAGACAAAAACCATCACGGATGATGGCGTGCAGCGTACTTTTTGCTTTCTATATTAGTTGGATAGCTTTGAGTCGAGGGTAGGGCAGGTGCATTGGCTTCGCCGATTGTAATTGGAGGCTATACAGCTAAACTTTCTACTAATACATTGTTTTAATCATTGTTTACTGTTTTGTTTCAATAAGCTTTCATGACCAAGTCATTAGATAGCTTTGGTAGCAGACAATTCAGAGGAACGTAAATTTTGTTTGTCGATCAGCCAAGACACGCGCCCCATAATAAACAAATCAAGTGGTTTGCTTTAGAGTAATAAGTTAGGGTTATTTATAATTTTATTTTAAATAAAAAAGTTAGGGACAAAATGCATCAGAGCCTACCAACGACAACATTAAAACCACTGCTTATTTTGTTGGTCCTATTTGTCTTTATCGCATCCTTTATAAAGTCTCAATTATCTAGTATCACTCCTCTTTCTACCGCCGCACCAGAATCTGTATTTTCCAGTGAGCGAGCGTTCAATATGTTGCAACAATTGACCTTTGAACAAATACCGCATCCGGTTGATAGTCTGGCCAATCGAGTGGTTGAGCAACGTTTGGTTAGCCTGCTAAGAGGTATGGGATATCAGGAAGACATTCAGGACAGTGAAATTTGTCATGACTCCGAGAGAGGTTTTGCACGTTGCACGCGAGTAAGAAATATTATTGTTCATATTGAAGGGCGTGAAGAGGGTAAAGGTATTCTGCTTTCTGCCCATTACGACTCTGTAGGCGCTGGCCCTGGAGGCAGTGATGCAGGTGCTGCGGTTGGCACCTTACTTGAAACTGCACGGCTGTTATCACTTGCTGAGCAACCGCGAAACTCCATCGTATTGTTATTTAATGAAGGTGAAGAGTTTGGTCTGTTTGGTGCAAAAGCTTTTATGGAACAACATCCTTTGGCCAAAAAGCTGCAACTTGCTATAAATGTAGAGGCGCGTGGTAGCTCGGGTAAAAGTGTAATGTTCGAAACCGGTGAAGACAGTGGCTGGTTGGTTAAACATTACGCTCAGACTGCAAAGGCACCTTTAAGTAGTTCGCTATTTTATGAAGTGTATAGGTTTCTTCCTAATGATACTGATCTTACTATTTTTAAAGAACATGGTTTACAAGGACTTAATTTTGCACATGCAGAACGTTTGCCTCACTACCATACTCCTTTAGACAACCTTGAAAATCTCGATCGCGGAAGCTTGCAACATCACGGTGATAACGTTTGGGGTGTGTTAAGTAACATTAAAAATGTCGATTTGGTAAAAGTTGAAAAAGGTAATTTGGTTTACACCGATGTGATGGGATTGTTTGTCATTAGCTGGAGTGAATCCACCAGTATAGCTGTGTCATGCATACTGGTTTTATTACTGGTGTTTGTGTTCGTGTTGTTGTCAAAACAGCAGCACTTGAGCACCAAACAAGTACTCTTAGGTTTATTGTCGACCGTGATTATATTGGTGGTTTCCGTTCTTGTTGCTATGGGAATTAAACTCATTACTCAAACCATTAGTGGCAGTAATTATCCTTGGTACAGCAATCAATTACCCATGCAACTAGCTCTATGGTTGGGAGTGGCGCTTTTTGGACTTTTCATTGGCCGTATGTTTGCTCGCGGTGCTAGCTCAATCAATATGTTGCTCGCGACCTCAGTATTTTGGATATTACTCAGTGTATTAAGTAGCATTTTGATGCCTGGGATCAGCTTTCTGTTTATCCTCCCAGCTGTTGCAGGTATCGCTGGCTTATTTATATTCGTTTGGTTAATTGGAGCTGATCTCCCTGAACAATCAAAAGTGACAATACACACCTTAGTTTTGATCATTAGCGCATGTATTTGTGCGATTAGTTTTATGCCTATCGCGTATGTGTTAGAAATAATGATCGGATATCAGATGAGCGAGGCGGTTGGCATGGTATTGGCTTTTGTTGTGATCTCTTTGCTACCCGTTTTAACCATGAATTCGGGTGCTGCTGGTGGATTCAAAAAACTGCTTTATAGTGTCTCAGTTCTGATGTTGTACGGAGTTGGCTGGACGAGCTTACAGGCCACATATACGCAATGGATGCCTCAGCACCTTAATTTGCAATATTTACAAAATTCCAAGGGAGAAGCTTTTATTCTCAAGGGGCATCAGCGGAATCAACTGTCAGATGAACTACTGAGTGCTCTGTCGGGTGAAGGCGAATTGACGACGATCTTCCCTTGGTCGGCTTGGATGTTCCACAGCACTAAAGTGGATTCAGAACTATTTGAGCCAGCAATAGCTGAAATCCGTGAACTTGCCAGCAACGAATACGCTAAGAAAGTACAGTTAAACTTATCGGCATTCGCTGAAAACTTAAGCGACCTCGTTATTTATGTGCCGATTGATTCGAGCTTGCAATCGATTGAAACAAACAGCGACTCCCTTAAATATAAAGGTGAGAAGAGAGCGGGTGGCTATTACCAATATCATTGTCGAGGCGTATCCTGCGCTGATACACAACTGATACTTAATTTTTCTGAGGAAAAATCAACAGAAATTCTCATAGCTTCCATTTACGCAGGCCTTCCGTCCACATTTAGAGAACTATCTAAATATCGAGGCAAAAAAGCGGTGCCATATCAAAATGGTGACCAATCTATTGTTTATACTGAATTGGATTTATAAAATTTGGCAAGGCCTCGTGATTGAAGTATCAGAGGTCAGAGTCAACTTAACTTAACTATGTATCACCGCTTTTGCCCTGACTTACATGGACATCCAAGATATCGGCAAAGTGATGTCTTAACTTTTTGATATAAGTAGACCCTGTTCAAGTCAGATCCAGTAGGCCACTTTTCTATAACCGTCATCATTTGGTAGAGTGGGGGCTATGAAATGAGCAATATCACCAACAGGAAATGTGGATGGTGAATATTGAATGTTTTATCAACATAACGACAAAGAGGTTCTACTTGTCGACAGTATTACCGTAGGCCATAGAATGGCCGTTTACGAGCATCGAGTGGATTTAGCATTAGACAGTGAGCCTGTCACTTCAGATTGTGAAGTAACAATTGGCAGCGTAAATTTTGGAAAATAAGGTTCTGGAAGTACCACCAAAGTTCTTTGTTCTAATACTCTTTCTTTAGAGAAAGACGAGCTATATAACAAGAACGGTTCACCAAATTATAGGTATTTTTTGGAAAGAGTGAGTGGCACATAACAAGGTCATAAAGTAAACGGACATATAATAGTCTGCTGTACTCGTACCTCGCTATTTTAGCCAACTACAATTTGTCCCTTACAGGGTGTTAACATCCCTCCAATTTGAACCGTGTTACAGATTAAAACGAGAATTCCTGTATGACTGCAATGGTGGCAAATTTCCCGTATAAAAATATAAATTTTGTCTTAATGTTTATGTCACAACCTCGTTACTGTATTTGATAGATTCGATTGTCTGCTTCTCAGTAGTAATGATCATCAAAAGAGCTAAATCGTTGAGGTACCTTTTGTTATGCAGTTTTTAGTTGTTAACACCATACAAGTCCCTCTAGCATAGGTAAGCTATTTAACTTTTAGCAGAAAAAAGATTTAATCTTCGCTAAAATAACTTGCTTTACCTCACGCTAAAAATAATTAAAAAAGGAAACCTGTGGAACATCTTCTCGCGTGGCAGTACGTCTTAATTGGTTTGATTTTTGTGTGGAGTGGTTTTGTTCGTAGTGGCTTGGGTTTTGGTGGTGCGGTATTAGCTTTGCCATTTTTGTTACTGGTACTGAATAAACCACTGGTGTTTCTGCCGATTATTTCGATTCATCTGTTATTTTTTTCCAGCTGGATTGCTTGGCGCGGTGCTATTACTAGTAAAAAACAAGCTAAGTTGGCAACAGAGCGCGGCGAAGTGATACATGAAGGTGAAGGCAATATTGCCTGGACGTATCTAAAAAAAGCCCTTGGCATCATGATTATCCCAAAACTTATTGGTGTGTTTGGTTTGTTGACCTTACCCAACGATATTGTTACTGGCGTTATTTTTGTTATTGTGGCCATTTTTGCTGTGTCTTATATCCTCAATAAACCTTTTTATAGTAATAACAAAACCCTAGATACGATATTTTTGATGCTTGGCGGCTATGTCAGTGGTACTTCATTGATTGGTGCGCCATTAATTGTTTCGGTATTTGCTACCAAGGTACTGCGCCATCAATTGCGCGATACTTTATTTGTATTGTGGTTTATTTTGGTGATCATCAAGATGATATCGTTTGTCATTGCTGGGGTAGACTTGCAATGGATTCATCAACTTTGGTTATTGCCGTGTGCCTTAGTAGGGCATATATTTGGGCAACGCATGCACGAACGTATAAAAGAAGTTGAAACCCCACGTTTTTTCCAATTTGTCGGTGTTGCTTTGTTGGTAGTATGCTTGATGGGAATATATACGAGTATTATTCTTTAAAGGTTGACTGAACATGCATAGGCTTTAGTCAGTGCATTCACCTGATTAGTAACAGTAATTTTGATGTGTAACGCGTTGGCATCATAAAGAGTCATCTTGCTTAGCAATAGGATATTACTGGCGTCGTAACACTTAGAACAATAACGAAATCATCAACACATCAAGTCACGTAAATAGGGCTTATGTAACTCAATCTCTTTTGCGCTTAAGCCTTTTAATTCATAAGGAAATACGAGCCAACTCTCGGTTTCATGAAGAAAGTAATTTAACGCTAAATCAGTACGTTTGTAATCCTTACGTTGGTAAAGTGTGGCAATCCGAATATCTTTTGGTAAATTCTTTTTCAAGTGTTTGCGCAGTCGAACTATCGTCGCCTCGATACTTAGCCCAGTGCTGAACACGTCATCGACAATAAGCAATGAATCGTCTGCATTTAAATTTTCAATAAGGTACTGAGTGCCGTGCACACGGATGGTTTCAGGGGCATTCACCATCGATTGGTAGCTTGGCATACCACGATAGGATGTTCGAATAGAAATATGATCTGTGTCGATTCCCAATGTTTGTAAGCATTCCTGAACATAAATGCCCACTGAACTTCCGCCTCTCCATAAGCCAACAATAAATGTGGGCCGAAACCCTGATTCAAAAATCTTCACGCCAAGACGAAATGCGTCTTGGATCAACGTATCTTCGTTTAAAAATATTTTTTTCATCGTTTACCTATAAGAATGCATATCATCTCAGTATGATGTTCGTATCGATTATACACGGTTAATATAATGATAAAAACGTACCTTTCTGGCGAACAATTGTTAGTAGACTCTTTTAAACTGGCCCAAATGATCCTCGCCAGTGGTTTTAAACCGACCTTTATCATCGCTCTCTGGCGGGGTGGTGCGCCGATTGGTATTGCCGTACAAGAGTATTTAAGTTATCACGGTATTGAGACTGATAACATCGCGATAAGAACATCGTCATACGCCGCTGGTATTGATCAGCAATCACGAGTGGTAAAGGTTCACGATCTTAATTATTTAGTCAAAAACGTGCAAGAGCACGACAAACTGCTCATTGTCGATGATGTCTTTGATACGGGTCGTTCTATTGCTGCTGTTTTAAAACAACTGCGTGTTGAAACCCGATTAAATATGCCCAAAGAAGTACGTATTGCTATCCCCTTTTATAAACCTAGTCGCCGCGAAGTTGATTTTGAACCAGACTACTTCGTTCATGAAACTGCGGCATGGTTAAAGTATCCCCACTCTTTAGAAGGACTGAACGTTGCGGAAATCAAAGCGTATCGCCCTGAATTATACGAAATCCTCAAAGCTCACCTACCTCCTTCTTGATCTAATACCTAGCAGTCGTTTTAAAACAAAGACTACAACGACGTCTGCGCTCAGTGGCAGGATTACTAAAGTTAGAAGTTACGGCATACATTTTTTTAAATATACTGACTCTTATTAAGGTAGAGGAACTGAAAGCAGAGTTAACAATGAATTAACAAGACACCCGTCTCAATCACAATACCTCCACATAGTGAGCTATATATGTGCTTGCACAATATAGATTTGGACTGTACTGCGTGAAAGCGCCACGTCACAAAAGCATCATTAATATGGCTTATGCTGGGTGTATGTATAATTTATTTTATGAAGAATAACGCTTTATTTTACCTTTACTCAGGCTATCGTCTGCGTATTAACCTCACCAGTCTAGTCAGTCCAACGCTGAAAATAACGAGAGTGGTGGGCCCTGGTGTTGATAGGACAACAAAAGCATTTGCCTAAATCAACTTATGGGCGACGGCGGTAGGGTAAAAGCGTCTCGTAACAAAAATTTACAGGATCACAAACGATTGTTAAGATACACAGTACTGATACGTTCATCATCAAATAAATTCGCATCTGGTTCTAGTATTTGAATATAACGGTCGAAGTATAAAAATTGTTTCAGTAATAATGTAAAGGAACGGGGAAAACGTATACCGTGGTCTCTAGCTACTTCGCCCAATGTATTGATCACATCATTGACTGCCGGGGCTACGTTTAAGCCATCATTAGCCATTAAGTCTTCACCATCAAATTTGTTTATTGATATAAAAATATTTTTTATATTAATAAACAATTGTTGTTCATCAATATTTTTTCGAGTCATTCCCACCGCCAACATAGAGTGTGCAACTAGAGCATAGTCCTGATCATTTAAGCCCTTAAATAAACTTAACATGGCTTGCCATGTATCGGGACTTACCCTGCCCACCATACCAAAATCAATAAATCCGACTCGCCCATCTTCAAACAACATCATATTACCACTGTGAAGGTCAGCATGAAAAACTTCACAGTCCATCAGACTGGCAAACCATACATTTAAAGCTTCGAATAAAGCTTTTGCTGGATCACCTCGAGACTTATTACTGGCGCCTTTGTCGGTTAATGAGCATCCGTAAAAACGCTCCATGGTTAATACACGAACGCCTGATGCATGATCATAAACTTTGGGTGCAACAACAGTATTAATATTTGAAGCATCTATAAAACGTCTGAAGGCCCTAATATGTTGAGCTTCTTTAGTAAAATCACATTCGTCTATCATCGCTTGATACATTTCGGACACGATACCTGCTAATGCATCACGATCTGTATTGGGCAGCATAAATTCTAACAAGCGCACCACTACATAGACCGTATTTAAATCAGCAGTAATAATTGCTTGCACACCAGGCTTTTGAACTTTTATCACCACTTCTTCACCCGTCACCAATGTTGCCGCATGCACTTGTGCAATAGATGCTGATGCCAAAGGTTGCTGGTCTATATGGCTGAATATATGGTTTGTGGGTTGTTTTAAATCATCAGAAATGATTTTTTTGATAGTTCGAAAAGGTATAAATGATGTTTGATCGAGTAGTTTTTCAAATTCCTCTACATATTCCTTTGGAAAAATGGAAGGTGAGCTAGCGATAAACTGACCAAACTTAATATACGTTGTACCAAGTGCTTCAAATAACTCTCTTACTTCATTTGCAGGAGGCAGTTTGCGTTTTAATCCCCAGCGTATAGCATAAGGTGTTACTTTAGCCATAGTCTGGGTTAGCCGAAGGCTGCTTCTTATTCCCATTTCTGTAAAGCCAATATTGCGTTTAACAATAGAATGAATATCAGGAATGAATCTCATTTAATGATACCTAGTAGAAAAGTTAAATATTTGATCTCTAATAACCAGCGTTTCAGAATTTTGAATTACTGTTCAAAAAAGACATAATTATATCGCTCTGATTATAAAAACATAAGAAATTAGAGTGCTCAACCTAAACACTTTACTCAGATACTTCACCTAGATACTCTATCCAAAAACTGATTGCATCACTCACTGTGCGTCTTAGTTACCTTTTGGGTGGAAATGAGTGGGACACTCATGGCGATTGGCAATTCATATGCCATTAAAATAAGTGTCCTTGAATTCTCTGTCGGTAGCACCAACAATTCGCTTTAGACTTGGAGTTTGAATCTTTTTTCTGCTGGCCTTGGTGTTTTTAATCATATAATTGGCCTCAAGCTTAGGTTCACCAGCAATAATT
>OOEC01000013.1_pt1 | contig 21340 bp, 15 predicted proteins | sample 1670421 | NCBI WGS metagenome assembly OOEC01 (sample SAMEA98148418, study PRJEB22522) | marine metagenome | biome: marine biome; feature: marine water body; material: sea ice | place: Arctic Ocean | collected 14-Sep-2015 | depth 1.435 m
TTATTCTTCTTGCACTCCGGCTCATAGACACCTTATTTACTGTCCATGCACCATCCTCAAATTGGGTTTGCGCACCAACTTTTAAGGTGCCTGAAGGATGGCCGAAAATAACAGACTCGATATTTCCTCCCCCAGCAGCTAAATTGACTAATGTTCCCGGAATAGCTGCAGCTGTGCCTATAGCAACGGCAGCAGTACCCATCATGGCATGATGCAATTTTCCCATTGAAAGTGCTCTGACCGACAAATCTATATTTTGACTATCGACGGTCTTACCACTCGACGTCAGATATGATGCCGGTTCAGCTACAAAAGCAATTTTGGGAGTATGTTGGCGGCTAATGGCTTCATCAATATGTGTGATCAACCCCATTTTAAGTGCACCGTAGGCGCGAATAATTTCAAAACGTTCAAGCGCTTTTTTATCACTGTTAATAGCTTCTTGTAATTCAACTCCTGAATATCCTAACGCTTCAGCATTCAGAAAAATACTAGGGATACCAGCATTAATCATAGTGACTTTAAAATCACCAATATTAGGTACATGTAAATCATCAACCAAGTTGCCAGTGGGAAACATGGACTCATTACCATCGACAGGGGAAACAAATTCAACTTTCACTTCGGCTGCTGGGAAATTCACACCATCTAATTCAAAGTCGCCTGTTTCTTGCACCTGACCAGCAGTGATTGGTACATGGGCAATAATGGTTTTGTTGATGTTGGCCTGCCAAATTCGTACTACACATATACCGTTTTCAGGAATACAACTAGCGTTTATTAATGCATGACTGATTGCAAATGAGCCCACAGCAGCTGTTAAATTACCACAATTTCCACTCCAATCAACAAATGCTGTATCGATAGATACTTGACCAAACAAATAATCTACATCGTGATCAGCATCAGTACTTTTAGATAGGATGACGATTTTACTGGTGCTTGAAGTGGCACCGCCCATTCCATCCGTTTGTTTACCATAAGGATCAGGACTACCGACCACTCTAAGTAATAAATTGTCTCTGGACTCACCAGATACTTGAGCAGATGCGGGTAAATCAGTCAGCTTAAAAAAAACACCTTTACTAGTACCGCCTCGCATATACGTTGCAGCAACACCTATTTGTGGTTTCTGACTCATAAATTTATATCCTTTTTAAGTGCTCTGTCCGCTATGCTTGTTATGCCACTGTTGACTCAAGAAAGTCTTGAGCAAATCGTTGAAGCACACCGCCTGCCTCGTAAATACGTACTTCCTCAGCAGTGTCTAGACGACATGTCATGGGAACTTGAACTTGTTCATTATTTTGACGTGTAATAATCAAAATCAAGGTGGCACCAGCAGCATAATCACCCAATACATCGAATGTTTCAGTACCGTCTATGTGCAAGGTATGACGCGTAGTTCCGGGTTTGAATTGAAGGGGCAATACTCCCATGCCGACTAAGTTAGTACGGTGAATACGTTCAAAACCCTCAGCGGCTATCACTTCTACTCCTGCTAAACGCACACCTTTTGCTGCCCAATCTCTTGAAGAACCTTGACCATAATCAGCACCTGCTACAATTATCAAAGGCTGTTTACGCTGCATATATATTTCAATGGTCTCCCACATACGCATCACAGTTCCTTCAGGCTCCAACCTGGCAAATGAACCCGGTTTTATTTCGCCATTTTCTAATACCATTTCATTTAATAATTTAGGATTAGCAAAGGTCGCTCTTTGAGCAGTAAGGTGATCGCCTCTGTGAGTCGCATAGGAGTTAAAATCAACTTCAGGTAATCCCATTTTTTGTAAATATTCTCCTGCCGCACTGTCTAACATGATCGCATTAGAGGGTGATAAATGGTCAGTAGTAATATTGTCACCTAAAACGGCTAAAGGTTTCATTCCTTTCATGGTTCGCTCGCCTGCAAGGGCACCTTCCCAATATGGAGGTCTACGAATATAAGTGCTTTGAGGCCGCCAGTCGTATAATGGGCTCTCTGCAGGTTCGAATGAACCTAAATCAAACATGGGAGCATAGACTTTTTTAAATTGCTCAGGCTTAACAAACTCAGACACAATGGCATCAATTTGTTCATCACTTGGCCAAATATCTTTTAAGGTAATAGCATTTCCATTTTTATCGTAACCCAACGCATCTTTTTCAATATCAAAACGCATCGTGCCGGCGATAGCATAAGCCACTACTAATGGTGGTGACGCTAAAAAAGCTTGTTTGGCATAAGGATGGATTCTCCCATCGAAGTTACGATTGCCTGATAAAACTGCAGTGGTATATAAGTCACGGTCCACTGCTTCTTTTTGGATAGCAGGATCAAGTGCACCGCTCATGCCATTGCAGGTGGTGCAAGCATAACCAACAATACCAAAACCTAATTTTTCCATTTCAGGTAATAAACCTGACTCTTCTAAATAATATTTGGCCACTTTTGAACCCGGTGCAAATGATGATTTGACCCAAGGTTGTCTTAATAATCCTAATTCATTGGCTTTTTTAGCAATTAATCCCGCTGCCACAACGTTGCGTGGATTACTGGTGTTAGTACAACTGGTAATAGCGGCAATAATAACCGCACCATCAGGCATTTCACCTTCTTTTTTCTCAACAGCATAAGCGATGCCTTTTGAAGCTAAGTCTGCGGTAGCAAGACGACGATGTGGGCTAGATGGGCCTGCCATATTTCGCCCCACAGATGATAAATCAAACTCTAATACTCTTGCATATTCTGCATCAATCAAATCATCTGCCCAAAGACCAGTATGTTTTGCATAGGTTTCGACCAGCTCAACTTGTTCTGGGTCACGACCAGTAATTTTCAAATAATCAATGGTTTGTTTATCGATATAAAACATGCCCGCAGATGCACCGTATTCTGGTGTCATATTTGAAATAGTGGCACGGTCACCGATGGTTAATTCTGCGGCTCCTTCACCAAAAAACTCGAGGTATGCAGAAACAACTTTTGCATTACGTAAAAACTCAGTGATCGCCAGTACGATATCTGTAGCTGTGATACCTGGCTGACGTTTGCCGCCTAGTCGAACACCAACGATATCGGGTAAACGCATCATTGATGGTCGGCCAAGCATCACTGTTTCAGCTTCCAAGCCTCCTACACCGATGGCGATGACACCTAAAGCATCAACATGGGGAGTATGACTGTCCGTACCTACACATGTATCAGGAAACGCTACGCCGTCTCTGAGTTGGATAACAGGTGACATTTTTTCAAGGTTAATTTGGTGCATGATGCCATTACCAGCGGGGATGACATCTACATTTTTAAAAGCTGTTTTAGTCCATTCAATAAAATGAAATCTATCTTCGTTTCGTCTATCTTCTATCGCTCTGTTTTTATCAAAAGCGCCAGGATCATCTCCATCATGTTCGACAGCCAATGAGTGATCTACAATTAATTGGGTAGGAACTACAGGGTTAACTTTTGACGGATCGCCTCCCTGCTCTGCTATTGCATCACGTAAACCTGCCAAATCAACAAGAGCGGTTTGTCCTAAAATATCATGACAAACAACACGTGCAGGATACCAAGGGAAGTCTAACTCTTGTTTGCGATAAATAATTTGTTCGAGGCAAGCAGTGAGGATATCTGGTGCGCATTTACGTACTAATTGTTCGGCTAATACACGGGATGTGTAAGGTAATCTAGCATAAGCACCTTGGCTAATAGCTTCTACTGCAGTTCGAGTGTCAAAATAATCAACATTATTTCCAGCTATTGTGTAACCGGGAAGAGGTTTGCGAAATTCGTAATTCATATGTAGATCCACAAAATAGAAAAGGAGAATCAGACCGATTATTATCGGCCTGTAATTGAGACGTTTAGCGTTGGCTAATAGCCGTTACTTTTCTAGGCTCAGCACCTATATAGTCTGCACTTGGACGAATAATACGATTATTTGAACGTTGCTCCATAATGTGTGCAGCCCAACCGCTTAAGCGCGAACAAACAAATATAGGTGTAAACAATTTAGTCGGAATACCCATAAAATGATAAGCCGAGGCATGGAAAAAGTCAGCATTACAGAATAATTTTTTTGAATCCCACATAAATTCTTCACAGGCCACTGAAATATGGTAAAGCGAGCTATCACCAAAATCTTGTCCAAGCTTTTCTGACCATGCTTTAATTATTACGTTACGAGGGTCTGATTCACTGTAAATAGCGTGACCAAATCCCATTATTTTTTCTTTACGCTGTAACATACCAGCCATCTGTACTTTTGCATCGGCAGGCGAACTAAACTTTTGGATCATATCCATTGCAGCTTCGTTTGCACCACCATGCAGTGGCCCACGAAGTGAACCGATAGCACCTGTTACACACGAATACATATCTGATAAAGTAGAAGCGCATACACGGGCAGTAAAAGTGGAAGCATTAAATTCATGCTCAGCATATAAAATTAGTGACACATCCATTACTTTTCTGTGAAGGTCAGATGGGTTGTTACCCGTTAACAGCTTTAAAAAATGACCACCAATCGAATCTTCATCAGTAACACAATCAATTTCTAAACCGTGATGACTGTATTTGTACCAAAAGCACATGATTGCTGGGAAGACAGCAAGCAACCTATTTGAGGCTTTGTTTTGTTCACTAAAATCGACTTCAGGTTCAAGGTTACCTAAAAATGAACACCCAGTGCGCATGACATCCATCGGATGAGCGTCTGCTGGTATCAGTTTTAACACTTCTTTTAATGCTTGGGGTAAATCACGTTGAGTCAGTAACTCTGCTTTAAAATCATACAACTGTGATTGATTGGGTAGTTCGCCATTAAATAATAAATAAGCCACTTCTTCAAACGTTGCGTTGTCCGCTAAATCTGACACATCATAACCGCAATAAGTGAGTCCTGATCCTGATTTACCTACAGTACACAGTTTAGTTTGACCAGCGCTTTGACCACGAAGTCCGGCACCACTAAGTTTTTTTTCAGCCATAATTTATTCCACCTTGTATAATTTGAACCCTTGTTTTTCTAAAACTTAAGGGTTTTAGAGTTTATAATTATTCCTAAATGCAGGGTGCATATAATTACTTGTTTTTACCTTCAGAAAATAGTGAGTCAAGTTTCTGCTCATAAGCGTGATAACCTAAATAGTCATACAATTCCATGCGTGTTTGCATGCTGTTAACCACCGATTTTTGATCACCATTTGTCAAAATAGATTGATAAACGTTCTCAGCAGCTCTATTCATTGCTCTAAATGCACTGAGTGGGTAGAGCACCATATCTGCCCCCCACTCGCCTAACTCTGACTTATTCCATAGTTCAGTTTGACCAAACTCTGTGATATTGGCCAAAATTGGTACGTCTAATGCTTCAGAAAATGCTCGATAGTGCTCTTCAGTTTTTACCGCTTCAGCAAAAATACCATCAGCTCCAGCAGCTGCGTAAGCCTTGGCTCTTTTAATAGATGCTTCTAAGCCTTCTTGAGCAAAAGAATCTGTGCGGGCCATAATGAAAAAATCAGGGTCGATACGAGCGTCTACTGCTGCCTTGATCCGGTCTACCATCTCGTCAGAAGATACAATTTCTTTATTTGGGCGATGACCACAACGCTTTTGTGCTACTTGATCTTCCATATGCACAGCAGCAGCACCTGCTTTTTCCATATCACGAATAGTTTTAGCGATATTAAAAGCCCCGCCCCATCCTGTATCGATATCGATTAACAGAGGTAGATCACAGGCAGCAGTGATACGCTGAACATCCACTAATACGTCATTCAAAGAGGTCAAACCTAAATCAGGTAAACCATAAGATGCATTAGCCACACCGCCACCTGATAAATATATAGCCTGGTGGCCAATTTGTTTAGCCATCATCGCTGTATACGCGTTAATAGTGCCAACAATTTGTAAAGGTTGGTTGTCTTTTAGTGCTTGACGAAAGCGTTGTCCGGGAGTTTTCATAAGGTGTTCATCCGTTTTTCGACGTTTTTGCGCGAAGCTGAAATATGCCGACGCATTAGTATCTCAGCAAGTTCACCATCTTGATCTTCAATGGCTTGAATAATGTGATGATGTTCAGAGAATGCTCTTTTAGCTCGGGGACTGGCCATACCAAATTGATAACGATACATCCTTACCAGATAATATAGCTCTTCACATAGCAGGCGTATCAGTAATTTGTTACCGCTGCCCATGACAATGCAAAAGTGAAAGTCTAAGTCGCCTTCTTCTTGAATATAGGCCTGCCCTTGTTGCAATGACTTGTACTGATTATGTACTTCGAGCAACTGTTTCAAATCTTCAATTTGTTTTGATGTCATATTTTGTGCTGCTAATCGGCACGCCATACCTTCTAAAGATTCTCTGACGCGGAAAATTTCAAGCAGCTGCCCAGTTGACAATGTAACCACACGATAACCAATATTAGCTTTGCGCTCTAGAAGCCCTGAACCCTCTAAACGAGATAATGCATCACGTAATGTACTTCGGCTAATTTCATAGTATTTGGCAAGTTCAGGTTCACTTAACTTGGATCCGGTTGATATGTTACCTTCAACAATTCGCTGTCGAAGGTCAGTAAACACCATATCTGCACGAGTAATGCTAGGCGACGAACTAGTGAATATTTGCAAAGTAACATTGTCGACAATAATTTAACCTAAATGTATCTTATAGCTTTTAAATAAAATAACAAGGTCAAACTGTCGACAATAGAGTCAGTTTTTAGAAACATCTAAATTTAGTCGAGTACCGCTTCTAAACTTGAAACGCAGTAATCAACATTCTTTCGACTTGAACTGCAACCCATCAAACCAATTCGCCATACTTTACCGGCCAATTCGCCCAAGCCCGCGCCAATTTCTAAATTGAATTCATTTAACAACCGATCACGAACCTCTGCATCATTAACACCATAAGGTATTCTCACCATATTTAATTGTGGTAGACGATGGTTTTTTTGAACAACAAACTCTAAACCAAGTTTTTCCAATCCAGACTTTAGACTCAGATGGTTTCGGTCGTGCCTTGCATGAGTATTTTGCAGTCCTTCTTTGTGCAAGATTAGTAGTGATTCGTGCAAGGCATAAATACTATTGACAGGGGCAGTATGATGGTAAGCACGTTTACTACTTTTACCCTCTTTTCCCCCTCGCCCCCAATAACCCATGATCAAATCCATATCTAGAAACCAACTTTGCACACGATGTTTGCGCTGTTTAATGACTTCGATAGCCCGATCACTAAAAGAGACAGGTGATAATCCTGGAACACATGACAGGCATTTTTGCGTCCCTGAATAAATTGCATCAATTTGCCATTCATCTACTTTTAATTCACTCCCCCCCAAAGACGTTACAGCATCAACTATTGTTAAACAGTCGAATTCTTTAGCCAATTGACACAATGCCTTAGCATCATTTAACACACCTGTTGAGGTTTCAGCATGCACAAATGCCAGAGCTTTAACATCAAGGTTAGCCTGCAGTGTTTCTCTAACTTTGTTCAAATCTGTAGGTTCACCCCATTTATCTTGCACCATAATTGCTTGTCCACCACAGCGCAGAACATTTTCTTGCATGCGCCCACCAAACACACCATTTTGGCACACAATAACCTTATCACCCGGCTCAACTAAATTAACAAAAACAGATTCCATACCTGCAGAACCTGGTGCTGATATAGGCATAGTTAAGGTGTTGTTCGTTTGAAATACGAATTGTAATAGTTGTTTTACCTCATCCATTAGGTCAACAAACTTTGGATCTAAATGTCCAATAGTAGGTCTAGCTAACGCTTCAAGAACTTGCGGGTATACATCTGAAGGACCAGGTCCCATGAGGACGCGTGAAGGAGGTATAAAAGATGAAAATGATTGCGACATATATATTCCAAACTAAGGCTAAACTTTATTATTAATCTTCACAGCATTAACGGTTCGCTTCAAGACAAACATAGCGAGCATAAACAACAAAAATACACACGTATTTAAAGGTTTTTTGTATTAAACAAAGTGTTAACTAGTAAAGTATTAATATTCAAGATATGTATTAAGGTATTGTTTTAAAAAAACAATTAAATTAATTTTGAAAATTGTTTATATTTTGCACAAACTTGACCTATTATAATATTTCAAGTTTAACGTATTTTTTAATTAAATATGTCCGTTCAGATTAGCGCACGGCTCTAACAAAGAGCCATTCCCCCAAGCCCAAACTGGAAATAGTTTTGGGCTTTTTTTTGTCTTGAGTTTCAACATGTCTTTAACTGAGTTGAGAATTTTTTAGCATTATCAACATAATGTTGAGCTGATTTTTCAAGTGTTTTTTGCTGTAACTCAGGTATAGACTTAATTATCTTTGCTGGCGACCCCATCACTAGTGAGCCATCAGGTATATGCATGTTTTCAGTAATTAAGCTGTTTGCACCTATTACACAATATTTTCCAATTTTTGCGCCGTTTAACACCACAGAATTGATCCCAATTAAGCTGTAATCTCCTACCTCACAACCATGCAACATCACTTTATGACCTATGGTGACACCCTTACCAATAGTTAAAGGCACACCAACATCAGTGTGTAATACCGAACCATCCTGAACATTACTGTTTTCACCAATAGTGATGACATCACAGTCACCTCTTATGACTGTGTTAAACCAAACACTGCTGTTTTGCTTCAATACGACTTTACCAATTACATGGGCACCTGGCGCAATATAGACTCCTTCAGCAACATGTACATGGTTATCTCCTAATGAATAAATCATTTGCTGTCTCCTATTTTGCGCAAAAGCCCTTCTTGCATGGTTGATGCAACCAACTTACCATCACGATTAAAAAATTGGCCTCTAACTAAACCTCTCGCTCCTCCGGAAAATGGGCTTTCAGCACAATATAATAACCACTCGTCAAAATCAAAAGGATGATGAAACCACATTGAATGATCAATCGTTGCCATACGAATATTTTTATCTCTAGTAGACACTCCATGAGGGTGAAGTGCAGTTGATAATAAATGATAATCAGAAGCATATGCCAACATCACTTGATTAAGATTGACGTTACCAGACAATATTTCTTGTGCTCTCATCCATATATAGCGTTTGGGTTGTTGTACTATTTCTTTAGCAGGATCAACGTAATCAACGGTGCGCATATCGATAGGTTTGTGATAGCCAATGCTTTCACACATGCGTCCAGGTTTATCTTGATTATTACCGAAGACATCTATGTCAGACTTTATATCTTCGGGTGGTGGTACATTGGGCATGTCGGCATATTGATGTTCTAGACCTGTTTCGGGCGATTGAAAGGATGCGGTCATATAAAAAATGCTCCTTCCATTTTGAATAGCTTTTATTCTTCTGGTTGAGAAACTGCGACCGTCTCGAACGTTTTCCACATCAAAAACAACTGGTTTATTTGCATCTCCGGGTAATAAAAAATAGCTATGGAATGAATGTGTAACACGACCTTCGGGTAACGTCAGTTGAGCTGCGGCAAGAGCCTGACCTAAGACTTGACCTCCGAACAACGCTCGAAACCCTAAATCCCAACTTTGACCACGAAACAAACCTTCTTCAATTTTATCTAAGGTTAATAACTCTACTAGTTTTACTTCTGACATAAGCTCTCTTTTTTCATTCATACACTATTTAAACTTACCCTAAATGTTTTGATGAGGATCCTTGGGGTAAAACTTATCAGGTAATTGACCTTGATGGGTAAAAAATCGCGTATCTTTAAACGGCAATTTCATGAAACCTGATATCCCTAGTCCTTCAATGGTGGGGATAAGGTCAATAACATCTTTTAATAAACTCTTAAACTCTAATTCCATGCTGTGATTTAGCAGCTTGTAATCGCTATGTATTTTAAGGTGAGTGGGTAAAGACTCAAAAATAATACAACCAGTATGGTGGATACTATTTAATTGCCTAATAACAGCCATTAACTGTTGAGGCAGAGTTAACAACTCATCTGGATCATCACCATCTTCAAAATAAGAATGCATTCGGCTGTCATGCTCGGTGAGTGATACTGCACTCAATTCGAAAGGTATTTGCATGCTTTTTTTGGGAATAAAAACACTGTTTTCATCATTTCGTTCAATATGCAGCGTATCGCGAGCATTAAACATACAACACTTAAAAACACCATTTCGGTTAATTGCTCTGGCAAAATGTACAACATTATTAACTGATGCTTCGAATGACGTTTGTAACCTTGTATTATGTAGATTCAGACTTGAGTCAATAAATACTCCAGTGTCTTCCCACCTTACTGCTAAGCCACCCACCACAGGGTACTTTCCTAAGCGACTGACCGCTGCAACAAAAGCTTTTTCGGTATCACCCATTCCTTGCATATAATTTTTATAATAACGTTCAAACTGAGCGTCGTCGATACACCTAAGTTCTTGCTTTGTTTGGTAGGCCTCTATACGTAAAAATGACTTACGAGAACTGTAAACAACAGAATCAATTTCTTTGTTGTGAAGACTGACACTGGTCGGTATTAATGAAACATGTGAATACTGAATATCTTCATTTAGCACCAAATTTTTCATAAATTGCATATTATTGATGAAATAATCCCCTCCCCGTTCTCGCTGTTCTAGTGAGTCACTCATCATGGCGGTTAAGGTTTTGGCTAATTCTTGTGGTAACCCAAGTGAATTTGGACCGATAACATTATGCCCAAAACGACTTGATTGACCTGATGCCAATGCATATAAAGTGCTGGCTAGGCCTTGTTCGTCGAATCGCACAGAAGATAAACCACCATTAAGCTGATCTTCACCGATAAAATATACATCGCCAAGACGTGCATTAGTTTGTTGCATGTCGCTTGACATCAAATCCATTATATTGCTACCAACAAACTGTCCTTTGTGGTCAATTTGGGCAAAAACAGATGACCCCCAGTCTATCAGTCCTACTTTTTTGCTAATTTCATCAAATACAATATTGGAAGGTTTAATATCACCATGAACGATAGGTTTATTTTGTCCGTGCTGTTGATGACCGCGTAAATATAATAATATATCAGCTAGTTGCACCGCTAGACTAATAATCAAGCTTACCGATAGTGGCCCATATTTTAAGGATATCTTTTCTAAATCTTCGCCTTTGGCTCTGTCCATAACCAAAACAGACTGTTTATTGATCTGTTGATACTGGATCAGGCGTGGTACATAAGGATGTTCGACCAAACTCAACATGTATGCCTCTTCTTCTAATCTGTCTTGAACATGTTGAGGTAAATTTATTCGTGAAAACTTAAACACTTGTTGTTGGATGTGTGTGGGTTTTTCAGGGCTGTTTTGTGGGGTTATTGTTTCTAATAATGAGTCGGCAAAAGTACCCGAAAAAACAAAGCCAAACGCGCCTTTTCCTATCAACTCAATGTCTTGATAACCTAACAACTCAAGCTGCTCGGTACACAATTTAAACCAATCTTTTAACTTTTTAGCATCCTTGTGAGACAGTAAATAAATGGACTGTTCATCGGGAATATAGAAGTGTTTGATATTCGCAGGTGTCATCATAGCAGCGCTACTCAATTTCCTTCATTATTCCTCAATGAGCCAATCAACTGAATACGATGCGCCATCACTTTGAGCCATCAATGGCGATAGTTCTTGTAAACTTTCTTTAATTTTTACATCCAACTTCCAAGGGGCGTTAATAATCAACATTCCAGAGCCATACATACCACCAGCATCATTATTAGTGGTTACGCATAACTCTATTTTAAGTAAATTTTTAAAGTTATGCTGAGTTAAGCTTTCAATCATAGCTTCACTTTTGCCTTTTTTACTGATGCTGCTGTCAAACGTAACACTCGCTGATTTTCTATCACTTATTAACGGATACCAAATCACATAAATTGCAGAATTCCACTTTTTATAGGTTGTGACTACAGTATCTACAACTTTTTGATACTCACTTGACACTTCATAGGAAGGGTCAATAAGCACCATACCTCGCTGCATATCTGGTGGCGTTAATGCCAACAAACCCTCATATCCATCTCTATGATGAATAGCAATGTTTTTGCCGCCAATATTACTTTTTAAATTCTGTATTTCTTGATTATGCCACTCCATCAAAAACAGTTTGTCCTGAGGACGTAATGTAGATTTAGCGATTTCTGGCGAACCAGGGTATTGATTAAATTCTTTATAGGCATTCACCAAAGACAAATAGTTATTGATCGCTTCGTTTTGAAATGAGTGTCCGATAAGACATTCAATACCTTGCTTAAACTCATTAGTTTTAAGTGATTCTTTTGAATTTAGCTGATAAACCCCCGCCCCACTATGGGTGTCAAAATAACAAAAACCTTTATCTTTACTTTTCAGTTTTTCGATGATCAGCATCTGACAAATGTGTTTTAAAACATCACCATGATTACCTGCATGAAAACTGTGACGATAACTTAACAAAATTCAGTTCCTTAACTTATTTGAATATACACTGCGTCGGATTTAATACTAAAGCAAAATTAGATTTATGGTTAGCTCACCCTTTGTTACGAAGCAATATAATAAACATCGTAAATAACAATAAAGATTCCCTATTTAACCCTTTTATCAATTGGGGCGGAACATTTAAATAAATTTTGATGTTTGGATTTTGGAGGCGTCGCAGCTTGTCCTTTCGCATAATTAGAGTCCCATAATTCTTTTAATTCAGGTTTGCGACCCTCATCTGCCCATTGCTGTTCTGCTTTTCGTTGACTTTGGTAATTTCCAGCACGTTGTTTATCCCACTGTTTAACTTCTTGCATAAAATTGGGATCTTCGTGCATATCATGAATTTCAAGCTGCATGTCATCAAGTAAAGCAAGTGGGTAAGGCATGATACGACATATAGGTTCACCTGCTTTAAATTTAACGGTTTTATTAGGTTCTGTCATACGCCAGTTCATAGTGAATGGAAAGGGTAACCAATCGCTGCGAATAAAAGCATCTAAAGGCACCGCAAAGTTTTTATCTTGATTCGCAGGCCCACTTATAAGCAAACCGTAATCAGGTGGTGTTCGAAATAAAAAAGGAATATACCAAGTCACTGTGCCAGAACCAAAGTGCGGTTTAGGACCAAATGGGTCTTGATGAGCGGTTTTGATATTCAATTGATCACCATTCTCCTGCCCTGTCCAAGAAATTTCAGCATCAACTGGATTTAATATTTCCCACCCCATGCTATTGGCAGCAGTAAGGGGTATACATCGGTAGGCATAGCGGGCGGGAGTATTATCCATCCAATCACGGGTTATTTTACAGGGTCTGATACTCTGCATAACATCTTTTTTTATGCCAGGAATTACGTAGGCTATTAGTCGATTATTCGGAACAATTTTGGGGCTTAACATATTGACTAAACTCATTGATTTTTATAAATAAAAGACTCCCATAAATTGAATGAAATTGCACCCAAGATCATCAAAACTTGACGTAAAAATGATCTCAGGATACAAATAATTAATCTCATAAGTTGCTTTAAAGCTATAAAATAAAACCAGTAGAGGTAACTAAGAAAAATTATTATCCAAAACAAACCTTAGTATATTTGTACATGTAACATTTGGGGTGTTTTCCCAACCTCATATTTTAATTGAGTCAAAATAAGAGAATGCTAGAAAACTATTTATTTTTAGCCAACATATACAACGGATTTTCTAAATATTTTTTCCATAAATTATTAAACCTGACCATCGTTGCCCCATCAATAATTCGATGATCACCAGACCAACTAACTTGCATGATGTTGACTGCTTTCACTTGATCATTTTCATCAAATCGAGGCAAACGTTGAATTTTACCCATTGCCACAATCGCCGACTCAGGGGCATTAATAACAGGTGTAGATACTGTTCCTCCCAACACACCTATATTTGAAATGCTGATAGTGCCGCCTTTTAAGTCAGCACTTTTCAACTTACCTTCACGAGCAAGACTGATTAACTCATTAACCTTTTGGGCTATTTCAAACAAAGAAAGATGCTGAACACCTTTAATATTTGGCACAACTAACCCTATTTTAGAGTCCACTGCGATACCAATATTGTGATCATCAAAATAAGTAACTTCTGTACAACTATCATTTACTTGGCTGTTAATAATAGGGAATTGTTGTAAAGCTAAGGACATAGCTTTGATAAAAAAGGGCATAAAGCTAAGTTTCACCCCTTCTTTCTCAAATACATCTTTGAGCTGAAGCCTAGCTTCAATTAATTTATCCAGTTGTATTTCTTCACTTACACTAAAATGTGGCACCGTAAAAACTGAGTGCATCATATGCTTTGCCATGGCCGCTTGTATGCCACGAATAGGCTCCACATGTTCACCGCCTGTTGTTATTTGACTAACTTGAGTGGATTGTGTTGTTGGTGTTAAAATAGCAGGTTGGACTTCTGGTAATGAAACATCGATTAGGTCGTCTTTTAAAACACGACCTTTGTCACCACTACCAGTAATGTGTGATAAATCAACGTCAAGTTCTCTAGCTAGCCTTCTTACCGCGGGGCTTGCTAGGGCTTTACCTGTATTTTCTTTGCTAACATTAGCACTGATTTGACTAGTTGTTGTTATGTTATTTGATGACTTAAGTTCAATATCTTTAATTTCTGGAGTGACCGCTGATGATACCTCTCGCAACGTATCATCTTCAATAATCTGCATGGCAAATAAAGGTGAATGCACTTTCGCAATATTACCTTCTGCATAATAAAATTTAGTCACGACACCGCTGTACTTAGAGGGGATTTCAACTAATGCTTTATCAGTCATGACCTCAACTACAGGTTGGTCTTCTAGTATATTTTGGCCTTCAGCGACTAACCACTTGACCACTTCGCATTCAACAATGCCTTCGCCAATATCAGGTAAAATAAAATCTTGCATAGTTTGCTCCTTAAAATCGAGCTAGAAATAGGGCTAAAAATAGGGCTAAAAAATCAATGTTAAAAATTCACAGTGCGTTTTATTGCTTCGAAAGTTTTTAGATGGTCTGGCATATATTCTTTTTCATGCGCTAACGGATAAGGTGTATCTAACCCACAAACCCGGCAAATAGGTGACTCAAGATATAGAAAACATTTCTCTTGAACGCTAGCAGCTATCTCGCTGGCAAAACCAGCAGTTAGCGGTGCTTCGTGATTGATCAATAACCTTCCTGTTTTCTCAACAGAGCTGCATACCGTCTCAATGTCCCATGGTAAAATACTCTGTAAATCTATTACTTCACAAGAGATCCCTTGGTCTTCTGCCATTGACGCAGCTTTTTCTATAATTTCAACTTGCGCACCCCAAGCTAATAAAGTGATGTCAGTTCCTTTACTAACAATATCTGCTTGACCAAGAGGTAACTCATAATCATCTTCAGGTACTTCACTCACTGAAGCACGATATAAACGTTTTGGCTCCATAAATAAAATAGGATTGTCGTCACGAATTGACGCTAACAGTAAGCCTTTCGCTTGATAAGGATTGCGTGGGATAACCACCTTCATACCTGGTATATGGGCGAAAAATGCTTCAGGTGACTGAGAATGATACAACCCACCGGCTATACCACCGCCGTAAGGTGTGCGAATAGTCAATGTACCGCATGAAAATTGTCCACCAGAACGATAACGAAACTTTGCAGTCTCATTCACAATTTGATCAAAAGCGGGAAAAATATAGTCGGCAAACTGGATTTCAGCAACAGGTACTGAGCCTTGAGAAGCAAGACCCGTGGCGAAGCCAATAATGCCTTGTTCTGTTAAAGGTGTATTAAAACATCTGCCTTTACCAAACTTTTGCTGCAAATTACTAGTGGCTCTAAATACCCCACCAAAGTGCCCTACATCTTCTCCAAACACCATGACTTTTTCGTCATCATTCATAGCAGTGATAAGGGCATTATTTACAGCCTGCAGCATATTCATAGTTGCCATGTTATAACCTTCCTGATGTTTTGGGATATGCTTCTGGATACATATCAATATGTGTTTTTAGCTCAGCTAATTGTGCTTTTAGGTGCCAGGGTGGAGTGTCGTAGACATCTTCAATGATTTGTTCTATCGGACATATTGGTACTTGTTCAGCAAGTTTAAGTGCTTGTAAAACTTCTTTTCTGACTTCTTCTATAAAAGCTAGGTTTTGTTTTTCGTCTAACCACTGTTTTGAGTACATCCATGTTTTGAATCTAAGCACGGGATCTTTTAGACGCCAGCGCTCTTCTTCATCTTTTGAGCGATAACCTGTCGGGTCGTCTGAGGTAGAGTGCGCTGCGAGTCTGTATGTCATCGCTTCTATTAAGACTGGACAATTATGCTCTAGCGCAATTTTTCTTGCTTCTTGAGTCGCTGCATAAACAGCTAATACATCGTTGCCATCCACTCTAATTGTTCTAACTCCATAACCTATGCCTCTTGATGCAATACCATCCCCAGCAAATTGTTCTTCTGAAGGTGTTGAAATGGCATAACCGTTATTTCGACAGAAGAAAATAACAGGACAATCCAGAACTGCAGCCATGTTGAGACCAGCATGAAAGTCTCCTTCAGATGCTGCTCCTTCGCCAAAATAACAAATGGTCACAGCTTCAAGACCTGCCATCTTCTGCCCGTAGGCATAACCACTAGCCTGAGGTATTTGGGTACCTAATGGCGAAGAAATAGTCATAAAATTAAGTGATTTAGAACCATAATGGATAGGCATTTGCCTACCTTTATTAAGCTCATTTTGATTGCTGAACATTTGATCCATAAATTCTTTACTTGAAAAACCTCGATAGGCCAATGCCCCTTGCTCACGATACTGCGACATGATCATATCTTGCGGTTTTAGTGCCGCTGCACTGGCTACCGTTGAGGCTTCTTCACCGGTACAGGCTAGATAAAAACTTATTCTACCCTGGCGTTGTGCGGCTACCATCCTTTCATCTAATACCCGGATGTATTGCATCGTTTGTAAAATTTTGAGGGAATCTTGCTGGGAAATGTCCGGTAGCTCAGCTTCTGGGTGCAATGTGCCGTCTGTTTGTAAGACTTGTAACATGGGAATATCAAACAGGCCATTTTCAATGATATTTACTTGATGGATAAGACCTATATTAGCTAAATGGTTTCTATCTTTCATTAACCGACCTATGGCGTTAAGCAAACGTAGACTAAGTGTTTGTTTATTGTAATTAAGATGTTAATTCTAGATGAATATTAGAGGTGAGGCGTTGCCAATTAATGCCAATTGGCGATATGAAAAGGAATGAAACTATTGAATAAAGTTAATAAAGATGATGTTTATCCTAGCAAAAAAAATAACCAGAGTCTTCTTGATAGAACTCATTAAAATAACATGACTTAATTAACCCCCATTAAGTTTAGTCAATATTTCTCAATACATTTATATGAAATTAATAATTAATTAACAAACTCTATTGCATGAGCTTTGATATCAATAATATTAAAGCTCATCGGCTAAGAAAAATTGCAAATACTGTAAATAATTTTGACTTGGGTTGATGAGAGTTTTGTGCATCGTCTTTCGAACCTGAACATTACTTAATGTTTTAACGGGGTGGAATACCTTCGTTTCATCTAAGCATGCTTGATCCCATTCAATATCACAAAAATCTAAAAGAGCTTTAAGAGTGGCTTCTTTATTATTAATAAGTTGTTCATAGGTCAGATCATGGATGAAGTATGGCAGAACCTGTCTCCAATGGGCCATTAACTCAATATAATATTGATTATATTGTTTAAACTCTTCTAATGAGCAAAAATAAGGTTCATTTTCGATAAAATAATTTTTATAGATTGATAAGGCCACATCCGGTAGATGACGTTGCAGATGTATTACTTTCGCGTTAGGAAATAATTTATAAATCAATCCAATTGATTGAAAATTAGCGGGTAATTTATCAATGACATAAATTTTACCCTCAGCATGAACGCTAATATTTTGTAAATAAATGTTAGCAGCATCATTCAACTGTGTGTCCGATAAATTCAACATGGAATGTGGATAGTGATGCTGTGTTTGGCTGAATAAATATTCATTCACTTCCCTGCTCAAATAAGGTAATTCTCCTGCACCTGATATATCGGTATGCCTAGATAATATTTGTTCCAACAAAGTTGAGCCTGATCTGGGTAAACCCAGAATGAAAATAGGTACAATCTCATCAATGCCGATGCTTCTGGTTTTAGATAATGTTTTAGCTGTAGTGGTTGATTTAACGTCGCGATAAAAATTAGTCAACTCAATGGTCTTAAAAGAACAATGCGTTAATTGTAACGCATTAGCTTGTTCAAAATATTGCCAAGCTTTTGCATAGTCCTGCATATCGTCTTGGGCTTTGCCCATTGCATAATTAAGTAAAATTAACTCTTTATTATCTAGCCTATTACTTGTCAGCCTAGATTGTATTAAAACAAAATCTTCATCCTCATGGGTAAAAGATTTTAAGCGGGTTAAGTCATGAAGCGCGAAAGATACTATCGAGTCGGTTCCAAACTCGATTACCTTACGAAACGATTGTTCAGCATTAAATAAGTCGCCAAACATTAACTGCTGCTGAGCTAGTTGGTAAAGCATTGGTGCCAAGGTTGGAAATAATTTTTGACCATGTTCCAAAACAGTTAGCGAATACTGCTCACTGCCTACTCTGTTAAATGCGTCTGCCAGATAAATAAAGGGTAATGGGTCATTGGTTAATAGGTGACAAGCTTTTTGTAACAAACTAACTGCCCTTTTTGGCATGTTCGCTATTAATGCAAGCTTCCCTAGTCCACGGTAAGCTTGCCCGTTGCGTGAGTCACGTTGAAGTAGTCGAATATAAAGCTTCTCTGCCTGTGCGTAGTGACCTTTTTGCACGAGTTTGTCCGCTTGGGTAACATCTGACAAAAATGTATTCTCTTTATAGTTGTTTGCAATTTCTAAAACATAAAAAAGCCCCGTACTTGACGAGGCTTCTAATCTATCAATTTTACTTAAAAGTTATAGTTAGCACTTATGTAGTACAAACCACCATTAAAGCCCATTGGTGATGTCTCGTAATAAACACCGCCCCAATTGTTATTGGGTATACCTTGAGCAGCAGGAATGTTAATTCTTTCAGCTTCTTGATCGAACAAGTTTTGCGCACCAACACTTACTGTAATTTCATCAGTAAACATGTAACTAATCTCAAAATCAACAGTTACGGCCGAACCGGCGGTAATAGCAGTTGCATCATAGTCAACATGTACACCTTGATATTCACCGTAATAATTAGCACGTGTAAACATTGAAACGTTTTCCCAAGATTGCGCCCAAGTAAATGTTCCGCGGTGTTGAGGTAAATCTTCTTCTAGGCGTTTAACTTTAAAAGCGCCTGTAATATCAGAAAATTTAGTGACTTCTGTTTCATTCCAGTTGTACGCCAAGCTAAAGGTTGAACTGCCTTCAAATAAGTCTGCTGAATAGTTAGCTACAACATCGATTCCTTGAGTCGTTGTGTCAAAGTCATTAGTAAAGAAACTGACTTGTTGAAAACTATCTATATTTGGCTCAATTGCTCTAAGTGCATCTCTATCTACATCGGTTAGGTTGATTTTATCAGACTGACTTAGACGATCAGACACTTGTATATTGTAGTAATCGATTGTCATAAAGAAATCGCCGTCTTGATAAACACCACCGAGTGTATAACTGTCCGACTCTTCAGGCTGAAGTTCACTACCACCTAGTTGAATTGAAATAGGATTAGTCGGCGCCAAAAGGGCTGAATCAACTAATACTCCTCCGTCCAAGCTTGTTTGCACATTACTAACGTTGGCTTGACCTACAGTCGGTGCCCGAAAGCCAGAACTGATTGAACTACGTACCGATAACTCATCCGTTAAATGTAGCTGAGCCGATATTTTATAATTAGTTGTAGAGCCAAATGAATCATAATCTTCATAACGCAACGCGCCGCCCACTAATAAGTCTTCAGTCACCTGAGCTTCTACATCGACATAGGCAGCATAGTTTCTACGAGTTGTCACACCAGCGGCATCTGGTTTGAAACCTGGGAAACCGTTTGAACCAATACCGAAACCTTGAGAAGTCAGTGGGCCTGCAGTATAAGATGCTACATCGCCTGCAATGACTTCAAATGACTCTTCATGCCATTCTAAACCACCCGCAACATTCATATCTTCATACAGACCTGCGTCTACACGTTTAACTAAGTCGAAGTTAAAGTTTTTCTCAAGTTGTATATATTTTCCTGGACGAAAGTCGCGAGGGGAATTTGGGCCCAAAGAAGCGTTAAGGGTATTATAAATTACATACTGCGATTCATTTCTTCCCACAGAACCACTTAAATCATATAAGACACCGTCTGCAAAACCGTCTTTGAATTCACCTTTTGTGCCTATAGTTATTGCAGCATCAGTGATATTCCCACCAAAGTTTGGTGTAAAACCTTCAGGGATAGTCTGATTAAATGCAAAACAATTGGCTGCAGTAAGTGAGTCTAGAGCGGTTTGATTCGGTAATCCATTAGAGCCTATTTCCACAACAGGACAATTTAATTGTTGATCGAGGCCATCTAATGAACCTACTAATATAGTTGCAGGTGCGGCAGCATATGCATTAATTGCAGCTGTTTCCTCAGTAGTTGGATTTCCTGGATCTGCAGCGAAAGGCTCTCTAGTGGCAGCGCCATCAACATTACGGATGGTACCGCCGTAAACGCCACCACGGGTATTAGGATTACGATAATAAAACCCACCGCGAACATCGCGCTCAGAATAGTTACCAAACATATAAAATTCTTTATCGTTACCTAAATCCAAGCCAACATTACCAAAAATAGTGATGTCGTCATTGATTTCAGGAGACCCCCAGATTTGTGCGGGATTAGCAACATTCAAACCAGCAGCAGCGAATGCCGCTGCGTCAGGGCGTTGCACGCTACGACTAGTTGCATCGGAATTTTTATATTGAAAACTAACGTTAGCGAATCCATCATCAGTAAACGGCATACCTAGGTTACCAGAAACTTGGGTTGATGCGCCGTCTCCCTCATAGTACTCACCATGACGAACTGATAAAGAACCACCATCAGAGTCATCTTTAAGTACAAAGTTCATTACACCGGCAATGGCATCAGATCCGTACTGGGCTGCAGCGCCGTCACGTAATACTTCAACCTGTTTTATTGCAATACTGGGTATGACAGATATATCAGGTCCTTGCGCGCCATCATTGATTCCGCCACCTAAGAAAGCAATAACAGAAGATCGGTGTCTTTTTTTACCATTTACTAATATTAAGGTTAGTTCAGCAGTAAAACCACGAATGTTCAGATAACTAACACATCATG
>OOEC01000015.1_pt1 | contig 20780 bp, 15 predicted proteins | sample 1670421 | NCBI WGS metagenome assembly OOEC01 (sample SAMEA98148418, study PRJEB22522) | marine metagenome | biome: marine biome; feature: marine water body; material: sea ice | place: Arctic Ocean | collected 14-Sep-2015 | depth 1.435 m
CTACTTAGTCAATGCTATAGCATCAATTTCAAAACCGTACTAATTGATGCTCAAATACCAACTTTTACTTTTTAAAGACATATTCATTATTGTATTTTCAAAAAAAGCGACAATACGGATAAAGTCGCCTCTCATAACGCTAATCAGTTGAAAATATTTGTGCAGGACACTTATTTTTTTAGCAAAGTGTCCTGTGGCATAAATCAATCGACACACATCTTAAAATAAAGAAAGCTCATCTATCGCTAGAATATTTTCAATATTCAGTAAAACTAATAGCCGTTGGTCTACTTTTCCCATTCCTTGAATAAAATCGGTACGGATCTTGGTACCAAATTCAGGGGCTGGGACAATTTCCAATAATGACACATCAATCACCTCACTCACCTCATCAACAATAATACCAAGGACCAAACTTTGTTCATTACTCTTTATATCAACGATAACAATGCTGCTTCGCCTAGTACGCTCGGAAGGTTGTTCCGAGAAGCGCTGCGCCAAATCGATCACAGGTACAACATTGCCACGAAGATTAACCATCCCTGCAATATAACCTGGCACCATCGGAACACGAGTAATATTACTAAAATCGGTTATTTCATTTATTGAAAGAATGTCTATCCCATAAATCTCATTGTTTAACACAAAGGTTAAAAATTTCCGGCTATTGTTGCCAGCAACTGATTTTAAGGGTTTTGGCTGAGATATATTTTTTTCCATAACTTAACCACAGGCCCCTGTTAAAAACGTTCAAATTTTGATTTATCAACTGCTGCAATATTAGCCCCTGAATTATCATACTGCTCTAATGAGGAGTTTTTGTCAGATGGTTGCTTAAATTGACCAGAGTTAGATGAATCGGTTCCTTTCATACGAAAAAATGAGACAGCACTAGTCAAGTTTTTAGACTGGGCCTGCATTTCTTCAGCTGTTGCCGCTAGTTCTTCTGAGCCTGACGCATTTTGCTGTGTCACTACGTCTAACTGCTGCATCGCTTTATTAATTTGTGAAACACCCGCTGATTGCTCTTCTGATGAAGCACTAATTTCTTGAACCAGTCCTGCAGTTTGAATAATATCTGGCACCATTTTTTCAAGTAATGTGCCAGCTGTTTCCGCAATTGCTACACTGTCTTTGGTTAGATTACTAATTTCAGAAGCGGCTATCTGACTACGCTCGGCCAACTTCCTTACTTCGGCAGCCACTACAGCAAATCCTTTACCATGCTCACCGGCTCGAGCGCCTTCAATGGCAGCATTAAGGGCCAACATATTGGTTTGATAGGCTATATCTTCTATGATCGAAATTTTATCCGCTATTTGTTTCATGGCTACAACAGTGTCACTTACAGCTTCACCACCTTGTTTGGCGGCATCTGCTGAGACAGTGGCAATAGTATCCGTGTTTGTTGCATTTTCATTATTTTGAGCAATAGATGCACCCATTTGCTCTATTGAGGCACTCGTTTCCTCAACACTTGCGGCTTGCTCGCTAGCAGCTCCACTTAAAGATGACGCGGTATTACTCACTTGAATAGCGGCAGCTGATATTTGTTGTGAATTAGATAATATCTGCTCAACAACCTCAGTTAATTTATTCCGCATGGTAATGATTTGAGCCAAAATACCTGTGGTTTTAGATTCATCCATATCAAGTTCAACATCCAGTCTACCTAATGCAATATTTCGTGCTATGTCGGATACGACATTAGGCTCTCCGCCTACCTTGTGTAACACATCTCGGATAATAATAATTACAGTCGCTATGCCCAAAAGCACTGCCACTAATGAAACCCAAGTGACTATACTTTCTGTAGTTTGATTATTGTCTTGAACTTCTTTACCAAGTTGCGCTTGGCTGTCTTTAAGAGATTCTTTTACCTCATCTGTATTTTTAGCGATCAGTGGACCCCGCTCATCTAACATAACTTTAATAATTTCGTCGCTTTCTTGTATTATGGTATAGGCAGCTTTTAAGGAATTGACATAAAGATCCAGTTCGTTACTGAACTCTCTTAACTCATCGCTACTTTTTTCATTCGAAAGGACATCTTCCAACGCAATCACATCCTTAGGGAGCTTGGTTGAAAGTTCTAATATAGCGCGATTATAATCCGCGTCGTCGCTACTTTGGAGATACTTGACAACATACAGACGGCCTAGTAGGAGCCGCTTTTGAGCTTCATTAGAAAGGAATGTCGAGGTGATCTCTCTCTCACCGTAGGATCTATTGATGATAGAACCCATTATTTCACGTGTTTTGATGGCCTTAACATATAATCGATTGTTAACTTCGTCTTCTCTTTCCTCGTTCAATTTGACAACGGTACTAAAATCTTTTTTATATGCACCAAGTTCTGATTCAACCTTTCTAATGAGTTGAGCTCTTTTAGAGTCTAACAAAGCTATTTTTGCTCTATCAACTAGTGCGGTGGTCGCATCTCCATATTCTTGGAATTGACGTATATCCTTGTCGTCTTTACTGATAATAAAATCTTTTACCTGCATACGGGTGCCTATCATATTGGTTTGCAGGTTCCTTGCTAGGTTAGAATCATTCGCTAATCCACGATAGTCGCTAAAACCCGTGCCTGAACTACCTATTCCTAATAATGCACTCGTCGATACTACTAACAGTAATAATATAACCAACCCAAAACCTGCTATTAACAAGGTTTTTAAATTTAAATTTTTTAACATGACCTAAGCTCTCTTAATATTTTTAGAAAATTATTTTTGAGTATTGCGCTGCATAAAAAGCTAAACACACACTTGATATTTTTATGGATAAACATGGATGTATGTCCATAACCTACTTCCTAATAGTTTAAATTTTGATGATTCAATGTAAAAGCTAGCTTCAACCCGTCGGTTAAAACGTCATTCATTAAAGACGTTTGCTAGTATGAACATTTCACATGTTCGTATATTAGTCCTAACAATCATTTAAGATTGAATAGAACTAATGATGGTAAATTCATCTACTGACATTACTTTTTCGACATTCAAAAGAATTAAGAATTCTTCATCTACTTTTGCCATTCCACTGATAAATGCGGTGTTTATTTTATCGCCTAATGAGGGGCTTGGTTCGATGTCATCAGCATTAATGTCAATCACCTCATTCACTACATCTACTGCGATACCAATATCGAGTTGCAAATCACTGTTCTTCACTTCAAGAATAATAATACTGGTGCGCCTTGTGAGAATCACCGGTTGTCCTGCAAAAAGAAGACCCAAATCTATTACAGGTACGACCCTGCCCCGAAGATTGATGACTCCTAAAATAAAATCAGGGGTCATAGGTACTTCTGTTACCTCTGAGTATTCAATAATTTCCTTAATATTAAGAATTTCAAGACCATATGATTTATCGATCATCTGGAACGTTAAGTACTGTTCAGTTTGTGATAAACCTTCAGTCACTTCGATGCTCTGTATTTGTTCTTGCATCTTTTTATCCGCCTATTTTTTCATTTAAGTCACAACGTAGAAGTTACAGATTGTTCATTTCCAGCGTTAATCACCAGATTGATCATTGCCGGGGTGTCAATCACCATAGCCACTTCACCGCTACCTAAAATGGTTGCACCACTGATGCCTTTCAGATTTTTAAATATTTCACCCAACGGCTTAATAACCGTTTGATGTTCGCCTAATAATTCATCCACAACAAAACCGGCTTTTTTACCCCCACATTGGACGACAATAATATCGTCCCTATGCCCCTCAGATGTGTTTCTTTGTTCACCGAATAATTCACTTAAATACATAAACGGCAGAATTTCACCGCGCAAATTCAAATAATTCGCCCCATTGCTTTCACCGCCTAGTGATGCATCTAATTCAAGACATTCCTCTATGATGTCCAATGGCACAATATATTTTCCGTCTCCGACACGTATTTGAAAACCATCGATTATTGCCAGAGTCAGAGGTAACCGAATGGTGATACTGCTGCCTATCCCTTGTTCACTGGTTATTTCAATCGTACCTCGCAGTGATTCAATATTTGTTCGAACCACATCCATACCGACACCACGACCTGATAGATTACTAACCTGATCTGCAGTAGAAAAACCAGCCGTAAAAATAAGTTGATATATTTCCTGATCGGTTAATTGCTGGCCTTCTTGAATTAACCCATTTTGAAGCGCTTTACTGAGTAATTTCTCTTTTTGCAGACCTCGTCCATCATCTTTTATCCGAATGACAATACTTCCCGATTCATGAAAAGCATCTAAATTGACAATACCCTTAGCAGGTTTACCCAAAGCTATTCGCTCTTCAGGCAATTCAACACCATGGTCAATGGCATTTCTAACTAAATGCATTAATGGGTCACCAATTTTTTCTATTAGGGTTTTATCTAATTCGGTATCTTCACCGCTAATACACAGGTCAATCTCTTTGCCAAGGTCGCGACTAACTTCACGGACAACACGATTAAAGCGAGAAAAAGTTTCACCAATGGGCATCATTCGTAATCCCAATGCCGTATCTCGTACTTCTTCAACCAAGCGTAATAAGTTTTCCATTGCTTCATTCATTTTGGGGTCAGCAAGTCCTATGGCACTTGTTTCGGCATTCGCGGTACCAATAACCAATTCGCCCACTAAGTTCACTAAATTTTCAAGTTTACCTGCGTTAACTCGAATGGTTTGTTGTTCATTATTACGATTAAGTTTGTTTGTAGTCTGCTTATTTATTGCAGCATCGATGATGGTTTGGTCCACCACTTTTTGTTCAACGGCAATGTTCCCTAATCGAGATATTGCGGTGTTATCACCACGAACAGTGACGTCATCGATCATCACATCTTGAATATTTAAGACACCGTCTATTTCTAATTTTGTCAACGCACCACAGGCCAGTAAAATATCGCCAAGACGTAAATCCGTTTCTGGCAGTTGCTCAATCAATTGTATATATCTTTCTATATGGCTATGAGGTGGCAGGATCCGGATTTTGCAATCATCTTGTACAAATTCAAATACGTCCTCTATTTCAGCCTTATTACTGTTGGGAGCGTATAATGCTATTTCAAAACCCAAGTAACAGTTCTCAGCCTCAAATTCAGACCAAATGGGGATAGCATCACCCATGATAATGATACTTTTAATGACGCCTATTTTATTGAGGTATGAGATAAATGAGATGGGGTCCATTCCATTACGTAATGCATGAATTCCATAGCGCAATGATATATGCCAGTTTTGATTCTCAACCTCTTCGTTGTTTCCCTGCTCTGTGTTTTCAATGGTGGGTGTTGTCGAATCATCTAAAACAGAATCAAGGCCCAAATACTTATTTAAGCGCTCTATGAGTGCGTCATCTGTTGTTTTTATTGCCCCACTGATGTCAACAACGCCATTTAAAGCACTTTCAACTAGCACTTCTAAATGGTCCCGACTTAACAAGAATAGCGAAACCAATTCTTTATCAAGGGGAAGGGTCCCATCTCTAATATCACCCAATACACTTTCAACCACATGCGTAAATTCAACAACACTGTCTAATGCAAAGAGCCCTGCAGCACCTTTAATAGTATGAAAGGTTCGAAATAAATCATTAACCCCTTCTGCTGTTTCCGCTTTATTACTTAAATCATCTAAGCCAAGTAAGGCTTTCTCAGCGACCAGTAATAAATCTTCTGCCTCATCTGAGAATACTTGTAATCCTTCGTTGGTCATACGTTATCTCCCAGATTAAAAAGGCTATTAATACTATAATTTTTGAATAATTTAGTGACCACGTCACTCACTGCAGAAATCTCGAGCTCCTTGCTTTTTGAAATAAGCTCACGCCTTAGCGCTAATATCAATTGAATACCCGCGGTATCAATTTCCTCAACGCCACTCAAATCAAGATCAAATTTTTGATAAAGTTCAATTTCGCGACTAAGGTCGTTTTTAATCTCATTAATCGAATAAATGGTCATATCTTCTTCAATAGTCAACTTACATAAACCTTTAACAATGCTGTCTTGACTTATTTTAAGCGGCATCTGTTTTCCTATTTATCTGTTAATAAAATTAATAAAGCGTTACATATTTAATCTGTTCTTTATGAGATTAATTTTGATACAACATCTAATAATTTAGGTGGCTGAAAAGGTTTTACAATCCATGCTTTTGCACCTGCGCTTTTCCCTTCTTGCATCATTGTTTGACCGGCTTCAGTAGTTAACATGCATATAGGTGTAAATTTATACTCTGGAAGCTTTTTTACCTCTTTGACAAAGGTTATGCCGTCCATAATAGGCATGTTGACATCACTTACGATTAGATGAATTTTTTGTCCCGTTAGCTTATCTAAAGCATTTTGGCCATCACAGGCCTCAATAACATCATAGCCGGCTCCTCGTAATGCGATTCCGACAACGCTTCTGACTGAAGCTGAATCATCGACAATAAGTATGGTTTTTGACATGTTTATTTACCCTCTAAAAAAATACAACTTCGCCATCGTTAGACGTTTCTTCATCAATATCATAAGCGACTTCATTGGAAAATTTATGATGAAATTCGCGTTCACTTGTCGTGGTATAATTGGTCGACATTTGCTCTAAAAAGTTTTGAATATTAAGATTTTCGTGATTTGGGATGTCCTCAGTTAGCTGAGATAGATTCCCTTTAACATGACCTAGAATTTGTGATACTCGATCTTGAAACTGAAGGGACACCAACGTATCTTCTATTTTCTTCCGAACACCTGAAGATAGTTCTTTGAGGTTCTGAGCATGATTATCGCGCGCCGCTTTGGTTTCATTATATTGCGCAATGACGGTTTCAATATTTTCATTGGCAGTAATAGTAAGCTCATTTCCGTTATTACTATCGACACTAAATCTGTCTTTTATATGATTAAACTGAGCGTTAACATTGCTAACAGTAGTAATGATATTAGCGGCTATTTGACCTGAACGATTGGCTAGGCTGCGCACTTCATCGGCAACAACAGCAAACCCGCGACCACTTTCACCTGCCCTCGCGGCTTCAATAGCAGCGTTTAGAGATAAAAGATTGGTTTGAGAGGCTATACCACCTACATCACGGGCCATGTTCTCCAAACTTTCAGTAAAACTAGAAAGCTCGAAAATTTGTTCTTGGGATTTAACTCTCACGTCGAGTAATTGGGTTAACGTTTGGGAGACAGTATCTAATCGATCTTTTATTTGCTCGGATGATAATGCATCAACATCATCACGTTCATTCACTATATTATTTATATCATTAACCATACCAACAAATCGTTCAGCGAGCTCATTCATTTCATTTGTGGATATTTCAATACAATTACCGATTTGATGAGACAAGATTGGCAAACAATCTTTACCTATAGACTCAAATGAGTTAACTGAACCTTTAAGTTTTTGCAGTTCATTTTCTAAGTCAAATATAACTAATCTGAGTGCCTCATTATCGTTGCTGGTCGCAGCGAGTATTTCTTTCTTCAAATAACTAAAATAAAATTCGCTGGTTACCAAACAAAAGGCAACAATCAAAAAAATTAAAGATTCGCTAAAAGTCACTATTAATAAAGCTATTAAACTAACTATCCCAGAAGGTATCACAGTACTCAAACTACTTTTTTTTTGCATATTCCTACCTTAGCTAGCTTTTTTCTGCTCAATAACGAATTTGCGCAAACAACATATAAAAGACCATTTAATCATTATTTAGTGTTACTTAAGTATTATATATATGTCATTTATATTACGTTAGGCACCAAAAATTCCCAAAATACCCTATCATAAAGATTTCGTTGTAGATACTAAGTGTTCTAAACTCTCTCCAATTTATATCTAAATGGGTTTTCTGGATCCACCATATAGACAACAAAACTGTCCGCCGTTATTCTTATTTCAAGTCCACCTTTATTTTTTAATTGCCCATATTTAATGGCTTACAATGATGGTTTTGCTGGACCTAACTCTACAAATAAATGGATTTCTCAATTTTGAGCAATGGTCTATTTGTTGTTCTAATAAAGAGTTATGTTTTTTGTGAAAAATACTGCTTTTGGCGTGAATTTAGTAAAAAAAGCATTTTTATACTGCAATGACACTAAATGGATTAACAGCATGGGTTGTTAATTCACATCCCATAAGTTTTATTTTTGAAGCATAAGGAAGATCGAATTATTGAAAGTAAAAGTGCTATTTTCGATGCGTGTGTCTCAGCCAATTTCCTTATCGCCTTAAGGTATAAAAAAAATGGGAGCATCTGAAAGTAGTTTTTGAACAAATCTATTCAAATTTTTCACAAGGTTTGAATAATCGAGATGCAATAATGTTCTAAATGAAAGAAGTGCCATGACTAAAGTGTAAATTTTCCATACGAACACCGTCTGGCATAAAGTGGACGTCTGATTCATATCTAGAAACATTATAGGATCACTTCAGTACGATATAAGAGCAGGTTAAACTTGACATTACATTATCTGCGTTTCTTCATAGCAAAAATGTTAAATTTCAGTCTCAACCTGACAGATCCTATATTTGAATAGTTTGACAAAAGTGTAATAATCTCTCAATTATCTGTAATATCAACATTTAGTGCAGCTTAATTTAACGACAGTGGTCTATCTTAAATAGAAAATAATACAGCTTTACTAAACATCCCCGTAGATTTATGCCCACGATGTTATTCTTCTGCCAAGCTTTTTATGACATTATATTGTTAGCTAAATTACATTCAAACATCTCATCAGCTAACTTTTTGAGCTGAAAGAGTCAGAAGTTGATGTCTTTTATCTATTGAAGTAACGGTCTCATTATCAGCTTATTGAATGACTTATTCGCTCGGTTATATACGGTCTTTTTTCTGTCTTTACCCCGCATCTAATATACCTGCATTGCAGCTCATCAAGCACAATGTCATGAATGTTATAAATGTTATAAATGTTATGAAATTGTGCTCGATAAGCTTTTCAAAAGGTGGGATTGTGGTTTTTGTGATGAGTCGTAAAATCACGTTGAACGTGTTGTTACCCTATATCTTATAAGTCTGCCTAAACTTATTTTGGGATGTTGTAAGGCATTAAATGCCAACATAAATAGCTCTGACTAGTCCAAATTATGAATTTATCTTTCTTCACATTGATATAAGCTTACTTGCAAATTGAAACTCTATGCGTTCTGCATCTTCTTGAAAATTGACGCATCCTTGTTGCTCAAATAAATCACCTATTTAGCAAATGTTATCAATTCACATGTGCAAAGGTGGATAATATATTTTGGAATTTTTATTGATACTATTTAAAATAGATTGAGTATTAACATGGGTCAACTGAGACTCGCTTTACCAAGGAGCAATATCAGATTTTGAGACACAACAAAAATTTGCTGCACGTTGTCTGGGAAGTTTTGCTAAAAGAGTGTCGCCTAAAAGAGTGTCGCTATGAATAGATTTCTGTCGGATAAGGTAATTATCCACGTTAACTTCAAAATACCCTCATGAAAGAAACATTTCAAGGTCATTAATTTTGTATTAGTAAAACTAAATTTCCGCTGATTAACTCGACTTGGGACTGCAAATTATTTAGCTAAGATGAACTATCACCCAGACTTAGATATTCTTCTTTCGTTTTTCTTCGTAGGCTCTACTTTCACCTGTTAATCTTTCAGCCAGCCAAAGCTTTATAATAGACTGCCGAGTCACTCCGACCCGATTTGCCTCTCTGTCAAGAGATTCAAGCATCCATCCAGGAAAATCGACTATCACTCGTTTTTGTTTCTGAGTGGTACGCTTCGATTCTGATACTTCTGATACTTCTGAGTCTTGATGAAAATCATTCTGCTCAAAATCACTCTTAAAACTTCTTTCTTCCATAATTTATTGCCTCTGCTTTTATTGACCACCTAATAATTTATCTTTAATGCTTTTGTCCGTATTTTGGAAATAAATCCATTAGTTTAGACGAATAACACTATTAGAAGGGTCACTTACGGTGTGTAGTATTCTTGTTAATCTCAAATAATCTCAAATAATTAGTGCGATATAAAATAAATTTATGAGCACCGTAAATTTCAAAATCGTATTGAGTTTTAACTGCGTAAAATTATTAATTAAATAATTTTTTATTGATTAAAAACCTCAATACTAATGCTAAATACCACATGGAAAACCAATAATCTCTAGCGAACTAAAACCGAGTAAACCGTTAACAGTACTGTTTCACTCACTTTTTGTAAGGTCAACTTTATTCACTTATTAGCAATTTAATATTCTACATATATATGTATGAGTGTTAAATATAGTTTGGTTATATGTTATTAAAATTGCTTCAATAATTTTCTTACGCCTAATATTGCTTTCCAAGCAAGTGTTGTCTGATATTAATTAAAAAAATATTTCCAATCCTACAAGGTAGGCACCATTTAAACAACACAATTAAACCATAATTTAATTGTGGTTTAATTGTGTTGTTTAAATGGTCGTAATAAACATAAACCAGTCTATTAATGAAATAAAAGGTTATTACAAAGGACTTTATTCCTGCGAAAAATATGCCTCACACGTGAGAGTGAGATGACTCGTTTGTATTCATATACTTTCAAAGTCACTGATTGAGCTAAAGTTAAAAAATCTTTTAAACAAAATGAAACGGAAATAGTTATTGGCTGTGATGTAAGCTCAAAAAGCGGAGTATTAATTAAATAATACTTGTTGGACATCTGTTATGAGCAAAAACGGCATGTCTCCCATGCTTGACTCGGCCTGTTTAGCTAATACCATGTTGGCAGACTTTAATGTAGCCAAAGATACCAGACCATCGATGGTAGTTTTTGAACTAAGTATTGGGCTGTTTTTTTGTGTCGTTGACCAAAGCACAATTCACTAGTTCAACATCATTAGGCACTAAGCTGTCGGCAATTTTTTTGATACTAATACCGCGGTCTTTTAATACAACATTGACTTTGATTAGGCGATCACTTTTATGGCTTTACATACTATGACTAATTTTCTTTCACTTTCCGTAACAATATTGCATATACATTACCAGCTAAAAGGATGCCTGCGGTTAGGATAGTACTAACCATTACTTTTTTCATGATGAGTCACTTTTTGTTTGTTGTATTTAATTTTGAGGACACCTACAAACTATTGATGAATATAGATTTTGAAGGGATGAAAATGATAAATAACGGTAAATATAATTAAGCACTCAAACAATTAAATACAGCTATTGACCAGCTCTCATCGTAAGATTTTCGTCGTGTTTTGTGAAATTTAGTTACATTTACTTTATTAGTCCCACGACTAGACGACTTAACCCATTTAGTTCATCAGCCTCATATGAGGCTATTTCTTGTTAGATTGTTATGGATTGGATAAGACAATCAAACCTCAGTCACAAAGATAAAATATGAGTGCACAAGTCTTTTGCTGGGATTACCATAGCATATTTGGCATGCATATCATGCAAACTGGCGTGATGGGCACTTAAGTTTCTATCACCACATGCTTCAGGTACCACAAAAACTGGGTAGTTATGTTGCAAGCCATCAATCACAGTAGCGCGAACACAACCACTCGTTGTTAAACCCACAACCACGATTGAGTCCACTGCGTTTTTTTCTAACTGTGTTTCTAATTGCGTCTTAAAAAAAGCGCTTGGCCATTGTTTTTCAATGATCAGTTCATCGGTTCTTTTATTAATTTTACTATTGATTTTTACCCACTGGCTTGACGCTTGAAGGATATCTAAATCTGGTAAACGTCGACGAAATACACTGGCAGTGGTCTTATCGTGATATACCACTGAAGTAAAATAAACAGGCAGCTTTTTAATTCTGAATGTGTCTAATAGCCTATTAATTTCTGAGATTTGACTGTCAAAATCCCCCCCAAGTGGGCTAGCCGCATCGCTAAACCCATTAGACAAGTCAACCACAATAAGTGCTGGGCGTACGCCCAGACTTATTGTGCCAGTGGCTAAATCACGATCCTGTGGTGTATTTGGCATAGTCTAGTTATTTCACTTCAAAGCTCGAGACTTAACAAAACTAGGCGTTTGTGGTGCAGGCAACCCCGTTTCCTCGAGGCATCTAGCTTTGATTTCTTCAATCGTGCCACCAAAATCAAATAACTGTGTATCACCACGCTTCTCACTTAACGACGCACGTAATGCAGTGGTTTGTTTTTGGTCAACCGCACCATCCACTATTACCACGCCATAACGTTTTGCGCCTTCAATAGAGACTAAACCACGATTTACGTCGCCAAGTACACTTACGCAATCGCGCAAGAATGGGTCTCCCCAGCCACCCCCACCCCATGTATTGAAGTACAATAAATCACCTGTTTTTACTTCAACACCATCACATTTAGCTGGCAAGATTTGTTGTGTTCCATCTGCACGTTTTAATATTTTAGTGGACCTTTGTCCGGGTGTGCCGCCGTTTACACCCCAAGGGTAAGTCAACCATCTTTCATCATGAATAGCGATATTACCATCGTTAAGAAAACGATATGCTACCGACAATCCATTACCACCGCGATGTTTACCCGCACCACCAGAGTCGATAATGGTCTCGTATTGTTCTACTCGCAATGGGAAGTAGGCTTCGATAAATTCATTAGGTACATTAGTAAATCCTGGCCATAATGAATGCCCATCAGGTCCATCACCTACTGGGCGACCCGGTATGCCTCCAAAACCAATTTGAAACAATTGAAACCACTCGCCTTTGTCATCGTAACCTGAATAAAATAAGTGAGGTGAATCAGAAAATCCAGCCGCATTCATGGCTTCTGGGGCTCCTTGTCCCAACAGACCTCCCATCACATCAAAAATACGTCCTAATGCATGGGTACGCCCTGACAGCGCAGCGGGGAAATTAGGTTTGAGCAAACTACCGGCGGGTATATGCACATCGACTAGATCATAAAAACCATCGTTGAACACAATTTGTGGATCCACAAGATTGATAGTAAATGAACCAAAAAACATCTTAAACATGTCTTCATTCAGGTAAAAGTTAATCGAGCTGTTAGCTTGAGGATCGGTACCTTCAAAATCAAATATTGCGCGATTGCCTTCTCGCCACATTTTACACTGTATTTTATAAGGACCCATGCCAACGCCATCATCACAGACATAGTCCACAAACGTACGTGGCTCTTCTGGTACCAACATATTAATGATGGCTTCCATTGCCACATGGTTTCGCTCTAGCATGATTTCCATAGTGGAATAAAATATATCATCGCCAAATCGTTCTGAAAATTCGATACATCGTTTAGCCGCAGTATTACAAGCGGCAACCAAGGCATTCAAATCAAATCTATTCCATTGTGGGGTGCGTACATTGTGCAAAATCAAATCTAAAAGATCGCTTTGCAATACCCCTTTTTTATACAGCTTAGTGGGTGGAATACGGATCCCTTCCTGAAAGATACTTTCTGCTTTAATAGGGATAGAACCCGGCACCATACCGCCATTATCTGACATATGGCCAAACATAGCAGACCAAGCGATATGCCGGCCTTCTTTAAAAATAGGCACGAGCACAATCCAATCTGGTAGATGGGATACAGCAGCATTGGTCATATAAGGGTCGTTCGTTAATATGACGTCCCCTTCTTCTAACTGCCCGGTGTATGCTTCTAAAAACCCATGAATAAATGAGCCAAACTGACCCACTACCATTTTGCCGTCTTTGTTGGCAATCATCGGAAAACAATCACCTTGCTCTCGAATTCCTGGGCTCATGGCGGTTCTAAACAATACCGCATCCATTTCTTCTCGCGCATTACTCAGGGCGTTTTCGATAATGTCTACTGTAACTGTGTCCACCTCGACTCTTTTCAAAGGTGACGTATTCGTTTGTAAAATTTTGTTATTCATTGTCATCTCCAATTACTTCGCTGGATTAATAAGAAGATTACCGACTGCATCAACCTTGGCGTGATAACCAGGTAAAATGACGGTGGTGGAGTCCATTTCACTCACAATGGCGGGTCCCGGGATCTGCAAATCAGTTTGCATCTTATTTCGATCGTAAATAGGTGTAGGGTGATATTGTCCTTCGAAATAAATCTGACTATCTGCCAACTTACATTCATCTAGCGTGTTAACCGCATTGTCTTTTGGGATAGTGGGTAACTCACCGCTGCTGGCGGTGGCGATAGCGCGAACCATAACAATCTCATGGCCTTCTTCTAGGGCAAACGTAAAGAGCTGTGTATGTTCTTTGTCGAACTGAGATTTAAGTACCTCTACACCCTGAGCGTGTAATTCAGCTAATGTAAATTCAATGGATAATTGAAACGCTTGGCCGGTATATCGCAAGTCTGCCTGATACGTTACTTTTTGATCCGATAACGCAATACCATCAGTGATCAAGGTAGCACTGGCTTTATGTTTTAACTCATCTAATACTGTTTCTAGCTCTACTGCAGAGGCATTTTTAAGGAGTTTAACGAAGGTTTTTGATGCTTCATCACGCACCACAGTAGTCGCATCACCATAAGCACATAACACCCCAGGACCCGGAGGAATAATAGTAGGCCAAGCCTGAGTCAAAATCCCCAGAGCATTGGCATGCAATGGACCCGCGCCACCAAAACCAACGAGAGCAAAATCTCTTGGATCAAATCCTTGCTCTACAGATACCAATCGTAACGCACCAAACATGGCTTCGTTAACAATTTTGATAATACCTTCTGCAGCTTCTTCTATTGTTAAACCCATAGCATCAGCGACTTTCTTGACCGCCGCCACTGCCGCCTCTTTATCTATCGCCATTGCGCCACCGAGTTGCACATTAGAGGGCAAATAACCTAATACAACATTCGCATCACACACTGTAGGTTCAGTACCACCTTTCATATAGGCTGCAGGTCCGGGCTTAGCGCCGGCAGATTCAGGTCCAACACGTAACGCTTTGGTAAGTTCAGGAACAAAGGCTAATGAGCCACCACCAGCACCCACTGTGCGAACATCAACCGATGGAGCGCGAACTGTCACATCGCCGACTCTGGTTTCACGTCTGACTCTTGCCTTGGCGTTTTGGATCAAGGCGACATCTGTGGATGTGCCTCCCATATCAAAGGTCAAAATGTCGTTAAATCCAGCTTTTTTACAAAAATGCATGGCACCCGATACGCCGCCTGCAGGTCCAGACATTAATAGATTAACCGGGCTTTCACCTGATGCTCTGGCAGATGCCAGCCCCCCGTCCGATCGCAAGATAGAAAGATGTAAGTCTTCACCCATAGTGGCGATTAAAGAACGATTTAAATTTTCTACGTATCTGGCTACTTCTGGGCGCACATAACTATTCACAACGGTGGTTTCTGTGCGTTCGTACTCCTGCATCTCTGGGACTAGATCACTGGATATTGAAATAGGAATATCCGTAAATATTTCTGCAGCGACTTTTTTAGCTTTCTGTTCGTGAGCACCATTTAAGTAGGCATTAATAAAACAAATAGTCAGTGCTTCGACTTGACCGGTGTTTTTTAAGGTGGTTAACGAAGCGCGAAGTGCGGCTTCATCTAAGGTATCCACTGTCTCGCCATTCGCGCCCATTCTTTCATTAGCTTCAACCGTTAATTCCAGTGGGGCCAACAAAGGTTTTTTTACAAAACTCACCCAACCGCCTAGCCCGCCCGGGCAAAACGAGCGAGCAACTTGTAGAACCTGCTTATAACCTTTAGTCGTCACTAGACCGACTTTTGCGCCTTTTCCTGTTAAGACTGCATTGGTGGCCACTGTAGTACCGTGCATCACACGCCTGATTTTCTTAGGGTCTATACCAGACTCTTGACAAATTCTATCGATGCCATTTAATACCCCTATGGAAGAATCCTCGGGAGTGGATGGCACTTTAGCCGTGTGGGTTTGACCATTTTCTTCATTTATAAGTAACAAGTCAGTGAACGTTCCGCCCACATCTACACCTAATCGATAACTCATGTTTTACTCCAATATCCGGTAACTTTTATTATGCCGATTCATTAAGATAATAATTTTCAATCCAAGGCTTAGCGTTTCCACCTGAAGCAGAGCCAGTCAATTCGATGGCCAAGTCTGCCGCTTTGACTAGCAGTGCCATATCGATCCCCGTTGAGAATCCCATCTGCTGTACCATCATCACCACATCTTCGGTTGCCACATTACCACTGGCACCAGGTGCGAATGGACAGCCGCCTAGCCCGGCAATGGACGCATCAAACCTTCTTACTCCCGCACTTATCGCCGCATAAACATTAGCTAATCCCATGGCTCTGGTATCATGAAAGTGACAAGACAACTGACTCAGGTCAAAACGACTAGCCATTGCTTCCATCAGTTGATTGACCTCTAAAGGATTGGCCGCACCAATAGTATCTGCAATAACAATGCTAGAAGCACCGGCTTGTAATAGTTGTTCGGTGATACTAAACACACTATCCGCGCTTATTTTTCCTTCAAAAGGGCATGCCCAAGCAGTAGCCACATAAGCTTGCACATTAGCGCCCTGTTTTTTGGCCGCCTTCAACACATCTTTACTGACTGAAACGCTGTCGTGAGTAGTCATACGAATATTTTTCAGATTCATGGTGTTTGATGTGGCAACGACTAATGACATCAGCGGAACTTTGGCCGACATCGCTAATTCAAAACCCTTCATATTTGGTATCAAGGCAGAAAATAAGCTTGAGTTATTTTTTAGTGAAGCAGCTAGATCTGCAAATAACTCATCCGTCCCAGCCATAGCTGGCACTGCCTTAGGTGAAACAAAAGCTCCCACCTCTATCTCAGGTACTTTGGCATCTACCAACGCACTGATTAAACTCAGACGCTGATCTTTACTGAGTAATTTAGGCTGATTTTGTAAACCATCACGAGGGCCCACATCATTAATTGTAATGTGATCCGGATGCATTAACTGACCACCTCTGCAGCTCTTAGAATAGATACATCCTCAGAGCTCATACCCAATAAATCATGTAGCACTTTTTCGGTATGTTCACCTAAACCAGGCGCCGCACTAAAACTTTCCTCGTTGCTCCTAGAAAATTTTATCGGATTACCAGGCCCTTTGGTTTTGTGTCCTTCGGGATCTGATAATTCCACTACCATATTACGATGCAATACTTGAGGATCACTCAAGGCCTGAGAAAATTTGTTGACGGGGGCACATGGGATCCGCGCGGCTTCCAGTAAACCTAGCCAGTGACCAGCACTTTTTGTTGATAGTTTGTCGTTTAAGGCGGCATTAATAAAATGCTGATCTTTGAAACGTCCGGGTTGGGTGTCGTATTCAGGCTTCTCTAAGCTTTCTATCTGCACCACTTGTTTTAAGTTTTGCCAAAAGTTATCAGTGATAACCGCGATCACAATTTGTCCATCACTGGTGGTAAAAGTATTATATGGCACATGTACAAAATGAGAATTACCAATTGGATAAGGATCTTTACCCGAGATAAAATGCATGGTGGCCATATAATTTAACAAAGAAATTTGGCAATCCAACATCGAAATGTCGACGTCTTGCCCTTCTCCGCTTTTCTCACGCTCTAGCAATGCTGCTTGAATGCCCATCACAGCAAACATACCGCCACCCAAATCACCAATAGGAATGCCCGCTCGAACTTGCTGATCTTCATTGGCACCGGTAATGGACATACCACCACCCATAGCTTGGGCAACCTGATCAAAAGCCGGACGTTTAAAACCTGGGCCATCATTACCAAAACCGGTGATAGAACAACTAATAATACGAGGATTCACTTGCTTTAAATGTGCATGGTCAATTTTGAGTCGGGTTGGCACACCAGCACCAAAATTATTGATCACCACATCAGATTTTTTAACTAAGTCATAAAATAACTCGAGGCCTTTGGGTGTTTTCAGATCGATACACACACTTTTTTTATTACGATTAAGGGTAATAAAATATGCCCCCATACCATTGATAGAATTTTCTGGATCTGTGGCTAAGAGTTTGCGGGTTCCCTCTCCCTTAAGTGGTTCAACTTTTATGGTCTCTGCTCCTAAATCGGCTAATATCATGCCGCAATAAGGTCCAGATAACATATGCGTTAAATCAAGTATACGTGTCCCTGACAATGGTTTATTAGTCACTGTAAACTACTCCAATAGATAATAGAGGAGCCTTGCGGCTCCCTCACACTAGAAACGATATGTAAAGTCGATACCGTAAGAATCACGTGCTGAAGGTTGGATAAAAGAACCACCAAACTCAGGAGTAGGAATAACTTCTTGTAAATATTTTTCATCGGTTAAGTTTTTAGCCCATATTGCCAAGTTCCAATCATCTGCGTCAAAACTGACTCTTAGGTTAACCGTACTATAAGCATCACGACTTGCGTTCTCAAAATTAACAGGGTGAGGTCCAGGAGGTACACCGCCACCCAAAGTACCGAAGAAATCCCAAATAGTGGGTAAACTCTGTGCAGTTTCTTCAGGCCCAGTTCCTTGTAATGAGTGGAAAAAGGTTTCGCCTACATACTGCCAGTCCAATCGAGTGGTCATAAATACATCAGCAGTTAAAGTGTAATCCCAGCTTACCCCAAAAGTGAAAGTTTCATCAGCGGCTTGAGGAGCCTTATTACCGACAGAAAGTGGACGGTTGCGATTTTCTTTAATTTCACTATCCAATAAACCCATGCCCCCAAATACCGTAATATCTTCAGTTACTTGGGCATTAATATCTAACTCAAAGCCTTGAATAGCTAATTCTTCAATAGTGGTCACAGCACGCAGTAAACCAAATGGGCCAGCGAAGAATTCAAAAAACTGGTTATCATCGACAGTAGTTGAGAATACAGCCGCATTCAGTTTCACTTTGTTGTTCATCATCTTCGATTTGAAACCAAGTTCAATATTAGTGGTGACTTCTTTATCGTACTCATCTTTCACTATCAGTTGAGCATTAACCGCATCACCAGGGGTGCCATTACCATTGGCATTAAACCAAAAGTCTAAAGTGGCTTCGGTACCAATGGAGTTAAAGCCACCACTTCTGAAACCTACACCATAACTGGCATACCAATTAATGTTCTCACTCGCTGCATAACCTAAAGTCACTTTAGGTTGCCATTGGCTAAATGAGCGACTTCTGTTAGGAATACCATTTGGATTAGCGTTAAAGGCTGGATTGATTGGGCCTAATACACCGTTAACGTAAGTGTTCACATTCAGTCCAGAGGCAGTTACATTGGGTACATTATTGTTTACTTCTCTGTCTTCGTAGTCATAACGTAGAGCCACGGCTAATTCCCATTGCTCACTCAGATCATATTCAAGCTGGCCAAAAGCAGACATGACTGAGGTATCAAAGGTGTCAGAGAATAGTAAATCAGTTGGATTAGGGCCAGTAGGTGGCACATAAGCTTGGCTCAAAAAACCTTGCCCCGTATCGGCACCATAAGCAACGACGACATCACGTTCGATCTCGGCAAAATAGACGCCACCAATCCATCTTAAGTCTGCATCGTTATCGTCTGAGGTAAAGCGTAATTCACCACTAATATCGGACTGGCTTCGCTCTTGATACTGATAACCATCGCACGATAAGGGTGTAAAAGGTCCATAAACCCCAGTGAACTCGACCCCAGGAGGAAACACACCGAAGGGTGCAAAAAAGTTACCAAACAAGTCAGTTCTATCTGCACCACCTAATGCACCAGGTGCATTATTTAAGCTAGCGCGGTCGGTTTGACATTGAGGAGTCAGTTCATAGCCATAAAAGGTGGCACTGGTGCCATCAGAAATTAAGTCTTCTTCTAGATCGTTATAAGCTAAAACGGCGGTGACATCCATACCATCTAGATCCCAGTCAGCTTTTAAAGATAGCTCAGTGGTGTCTTGTTTGTTGATGCCAGGCACGTTGAATGCAAAGTTAATGTCTACTTCATTCACGTCTTTGTTGAAAGCCGGATCAAATCCATTGGCAACAAATGAAGGTAATGCAAATACTGCGTTATAGTTTATCGCCCCACCTTCGACCTTGCCCATACTGGCACGAAAATCTAAGGTTAAATCATCACTAACATCCCAAATAAGACGACCGCGGATATTTGTGTCGTCAAGATAGTCGACTGAATCATCTTCACCAGTAAACACGTTCTCATAAAAACCATCTGTGGTTTTATAACTGGCGGTTAAGCGACCACGAACGTTTTCTGACAGTGGTCCGCTGATCACCCCATTTATTCTTTGACTATTGTTATTTCCTACGCCTAAAGTGACCCTGCCCTCTAATTCATCTGCTGGCATTTTAGTGGTGACTATTATCGCACCCGACACAGCATTTCGACCATACAACGCTCCTTGTGGGCCTTTAAGCACCTCGATTTGTGATACATCTAATAATTCTTCATTGAAACTGTTTGGATTAGTCATCAACACACCGTCTACCACATAGGCAAACGTGCCTTCAGCATCACGGGTAGATACGATGCCGCGAATGGTCACTTGTGTATCACCCACATTTGCTGCGTCAACCATGGTTACGTTAGGAATAAGCCCAATGAAGTCGCCTGGGCGTTCGATGCCAGCGCTTTCAATCATCTTCTCAGAGATAGCAGTGACGGCAATAGGTACTTCTTGTAAACTTTCTGGACGCTTACGAGAAATACTGATGACTTCAAAATCATCTGCTTGCTCGGTTGCCTCTTGAGCAACCGCTTGATTTATTCCTATTAAACTACTGGCGGACAGAGCAACCAATATACTGGTTGCAAGTACGCTTTTACGGAGTGTTATCATTATGTTTTCTCCAATAATTTTATTTTAGATTTATGTGTTTTAATC
>OOEC01000016.1_pt1 | contig 20759 bp, 17 predicted proteins | sample 1670421 | NCBI WGS metagenome assembly OOEC01 (sample SAMEA98148418, study PRJEB22522) | marine metagenome | biome: marine biome; feature: marine water body; material: sea ice | place: Arctic Ocean | collected 14-Sep-2015 | depth 1.435 m
CAATAATAGCGTTAGCTATTTGTGTGACGTTGGTTTCATCGTGTAATAAACCAAAAAGTGAACCTACTCAGATTCAACCAATCGAAGGCATATCCACTGATAAAAGCGTTGGACTATCTTTTATTGGAGAAAACAAAAACCGACTCAATATTTATTACCCGGTGACCTTGTCTGCAGACATTAGCCATTTAAGTCTAGAACAAAAGCAAATGTTAGCAGTTTTGATTGAGGCATCTGAAATCATGGATGACTTATTCTGGCAACAAGCATTGGGTCAAGATAAAACTACTTTCTTATCTCAAATTATCGACTCACAAGTACAAAATTTTGCAGCTATCAACTATGGACCCTGGGACAGATTGAATGGTGACCAGGCTTTTTTATCGGATACAAATGAAAAGTTATTAGGCGCGCAATTTTATCCTGCTGATATGACCAAGGCAGAATTTGAAGCCAATAACTTTGAAGATAAGAATGGTTTGTACTCTATGGTACGTAGAGATAAAAACGGGCAATTAGTAGCGATCCCATATTCAACTTATTTTGCTGAAGAATTAGCAATGGCTTCACAGTTACTATTAAAGGCAGCTAGCTTAGCACAGGATCCAAGTTTTGCGGCTTATCTCAACTTACGCGCAGAAGCGTTGTTAACGGACAATTACCAAGCTTCTGACTATGCATGGATGGATATGAAAACCAATCCTATCGAATTGGTTTACGGACCTATTGAAACTTACGAAGATCAGTTGTTTGGTTATCGAGCAGCTTTTGAGTCTTATGTTCTATTGAAGGATTTAGCTTGGAGCGAACGTCTCAGTAAATATGCGTCTTTTTTACCTGAGCTACAACAAGGCTTACCTGTTGAAGCAAAATACAAAGCTCAGATGCCTGGTGCAAATGCTGATTTAAATGCTTACGATGTAATTTATTATGCAGGTCATTCTAATGCAGGTAGTAAAACTATTGCTATCAACTTACCTAACGACGAAGAAGTGCAATTGAAAAAGGGCACTCGCCGCTTACAACTCAAAAATGCGATGCAAGCCAAATTTGACAACATATTGCTGCCCATCTCTAAGCAATTGATTGTGCCTGAACAACGCCAGCACATCACCTTCAATGCTTTTTTTGCTAACACGATGTTTCATGAAGTCGCTCATGGTCTTGGCATCAAAACAGTATTAGGCAGTGAGCAAACAGTCAGACAAGCCCTAAAAGAATACGCGTCAGCCTTAGAAGAAGGCAAAGCCGACATATTAGGACTTTATATGGTGCAGCAGTTGTTGGCTAAAGGTGTGATTGATGAAGGGATGTTAGAAGACTATTACGTTACTTTTATGGCGGGTATTTTTCGGTCTGTACGTTTTGGTGCGTCCAGTGCTCATGGAAAGGCCAATATGATCAGGTTTAACTTTTTTCAGGAATACAAGGCGTTCAGTCGAAATGAAGACGGGTTTTATCAGGTCGACATGCTAAAAATGACGGAAGCTATTGATGCACTATCCAATAAAATATTGACTCTACAAGGTGACGGCGATTATGCGGGTGTGGCGGAGTTAGTCGCAGACAAAGGCGTGATCAAAGCACAATTACAACAAGACCTCGATAAGTTAACTGCGGCAGATATACCAGTGGATATAGATTTCAAACAAGGAATTAAGGTACTGGGGCTTTAATTACAACAATAAACAATTAGCCAAGTGTTGAGCGCCTAAACAGTTCTGCACTTAGCTTTTTTGTTGGATATATTACAGTGTTTTAAGCTTGTCTTGGTAAGGCGGCCACCCCATGGCTTTACCTGCTAACACGTGTAAATGAATATGGTAGACTGTTTGTCCACCGTTTATGTTGCAGTTCATTACCGCTCGGTAGCCCTCTTCAGCAAAGCCATGTTTTTCGGCTAATTTTGCTGCCACCCAATGCAGATGCCCCACTAACGCTTTATCCTCTTCTTGAATATCATTCATTGTGGTGATCGGTTTTTTAGGAATAACTAAAAAATGTATCGGTGCCTGCGGATTAATATCACTAAACGCCATCGCTAATTCATCTTCATAAAGAATATCAGCTGGGATTTCTTTATTGATTATTTTGGTGAAAATAGTGTCGCTCATGGCCTATTCCTTTCTAAATAAATATAAATATTAATAATGCGGTACCTAAAATCAATCTATAAATGACAAATGGCAACATACCAATTTTAGATATCCACGCTAAAAATAGATAAATACAAGCATAGGCACTAACAAATGAAAATGCAGCGCCAAATAGAAGAGCGTTCCAATCTACAGCGTTTGGGGTTTGCAATAAATCTAATGTGGCGAGTAACCCAGCACCTAGTATCACCGGTATAGACAATAAAAAAGAAAAACGTGCGGCACTTTCTCTGTTTAAACCGATCATCAAGCCGGCTGTCATAGTGATGCCCGAACGTGACGTACCAGGAATAATAGCGATAGCTTGTGCAAGTCCAATAAAAATCGCATTTCTCCATGTAATCTGATGGACAGTCTTCAGCTGCGTTGCTTTGGTATCGGCGTACCAAAGTAACAAACCAAAACCAATGGTTGTAATGGCGATGACAAGGGCTGAACGGGCGTATATTTCTATAATATCTTTAAAAGCAAATCCAAGTATAACAGCAGGAATAGTGCCAATAATGATCCACCAAGCTAAACGACTATCTTGTGTCTGATTTGAACTAAGGCCATGGCTGAACCAAGCCCCTGTTAAACGCAAAATATCTGCTCTGAAGTAGAGCATTACCGCTAATAAACTTCCAACATGAACGGCCACATCATAAGCTAGACCTTGATCGTTCCAGCCCAATACTTCAGAAGGTAAAATTAAATGGGCAGAGCTAGATATAGGTAAAAATTCAGTCAATCCTTGAATAATTGCCAAAATAATAATTTCAAATAAGGTCATTTCCCTGTTGGACTCCAATTAAATTTAATTACCCACAATTTTTGTTGGCTCTTATCATACATTTGCCAAAGACTGGCATAACTTTTATTAACGACTGGATGCACTTCATCAGCAGCAATTTCGGCTAAGGGTTTTAATACAAAGGCGTTACACAATATTTCTGGGCGAGGCAACTGTATGGGCTGCGTTATAATTTGTCGATCATATAACAGCAAGTCCAAATCAAGTGTTCTGGGGGCAAACTTTTGCTCAACTCGCTGACGTTTGTTGTCTTGTTCTATTTTTTTAAGAACAACACATACCTGTTCAACTGATAGTGAGGTGTTAGCCTTAACCACGAGATTGTAAAAGTTGTTGCCTTCAAATCCAACTGATTCACTTTCAAAAACAGATGAAAGGGTCAGTTCACCAAATGCCTGACTCATGCCCTGTAATCCAGCTTTAGTGTGTTTTTCTTTATCCACATTACTACCAACACTGATATAGATAATGTGTGACTGTTCGGTGACTATGCTCAAAAAGGTTGTTCCTTAGTAAATTCTACTGCGACATTGTTAGCATTTGATAGAATGTCAGGCTTACTTAACTTTAATCGCACTTTTTTAAGCTTTGGAAATGATTGCAACAGCCAGTCAACTATATTGCTAGCCAAGGCTTCAATCAGCTTATATTGGCTTTTAGAAGCAAAATCACTTATTCCCTGAGCTATCTCGGCATAATTAAGTGTATTGTTTACATCATCAGTTAGTGCTGCCAAAGAAAGGTCAGCACTAAGCTCAACATCAACTAGTAATCGTTGTTGATGTTCTCTCTCCCAGTCATACACGCCAATCAACGCGAAGACCTCAAGCCCTTCAATATGAATTTTATCCATTGGTGATCCGCGCTGCAATTTATGAGTGTTTGGTATATCCTGATAAATTGTAACCTATTCTTTTAATACAAGACATGACGGCACTAACAATATTAATGTTTGCTTTGGCCTATTTGCTGGGTTCAATTTCCAGTGCTGTTTTAGTGTGTCGTTTATTTTACATTGGCGACCCAAGAAAATTAGGCTCAGGTAACCCAGGCGCTACCAATGTATTACGATTGGGTGGAAAATTTCCAGCCAGCTTAGTACTTATTTTTGATGTGTTGAAAGGTACAATACCAGTTTGTGTTAGCTATTATTTTGATTTTGAGCCTTTTTATCTGGCACTGGTTGCAGTATCAGCTTGTTTAGGCCACATGTTTCCTCTCTTTTTTGAGTTTTCTGGTGGTAAAGCGGTTGCAACTGCATTCGGCGCAATCATGCCATTAGGGTTAGATTTAGCTGCCATGTTGATAATGAGTTGGACCATAATAATCATGCTAACCAATTATTCCTCTCTGGCTGCCATCCTATCAGCCAGCCTCGCACCAGTGTTCACTTTTTTATTAAAACCAGAATACACACTACCGATGGTTATATTAAGTTTGTTAATTATCATACGCCACAAAGACAATATTTTAAGACTCTACCAAAAGCAGGAACCCACTACATGGAACAAGAAAAAATCTAAAAGGTAGCGACAAACTTAGGCTTTACATTACACAACCGAAAAATTTCTTAACCTGATGCAACATTTCATTAATGGTGTTTGTGACTCGACCAAACATTCGGTAAAAATACCGATGATAAACACTAAAACGAAATTAAAGAGAACACTAATCGTTTATTGATTGACACAACCGCTAAGATTAGTGCGAAATCGTGACTAAAATTGGTTGCTCAGTGACAGAAATTGCGAGGACAAAAATAAAGTTAAAACTTTACCCCCCCCTTTTATGTCGAGCCTAATAAATGACACAAGATATGTGACAGTTACTCAATTAACCAAACGATGAAGCAAAATTAAGTTTGTTCAATCACTCAATTAGTCGGAATAACATAAATATCTTTTTGCGTAATCCAAAATGAATATACCCCGTTAAGGTATTTAACAGGGTATATTCATTGGCCTAAACAGCCGCCAACTCTTCTAAGGACCACCGAGGTCTCGCCTTGGTAGCTAAGCCCTCGAATTCACCCGCTTTAAGTCGCTGCAAACCGGCATAAGCGATCATAGCGCCGTTGTCAGTACAAAATTCCAACCTAGGATAAAAAACCTCTCCTTTAATTGATTTCATCATAACAGCAAGGTCTTCGCGTAATTGTTTATTGGCGCTAACACCGCCGGCAATGACCAAACGCTTCAAGTTTGTGTGTTTCAAAGCTCGTTTGCATTTAATTGCTAAGGTATCAACGACGGCTTCTTGAAAGGCATAGGCAATGTTTGCGTGAGTTTGCTCAGAACCATCTGAGGCTCGAATAGTATTAGCGGCAAAGGTTTTTAATCCACTAAAACTGAAATCTAACCCTGGTTTAGTGGTCATGGGCCTAGGAAATTTATAGTGCCCTGCCTCACCCTTCTCAGCTAATTTGGCCAACAATGGGCCTCCGGGATAATCAAGTCCCAGTAATTTAGCTGTTTTATCAAAAGCTTCACCTGCAGCATCGTCTACCGATTCACCTAATACTTCGTATTGTCCGATACCTTCCACTTTCACCATCATCGAATGACCGCCCGAGACCAAAAGTGCCACAAAAGGAAATTCAGGAGCAGGGTCATCTAGCATCGGTGCAAGTAAGTGTCCTTCCATATGATGAACACCAATAGACGGTTTATTCCACGCATAGGCTAAACTGCGCGCTACCGATGACCCCACTAATAAAGCGCCAACTAAACCAGGACCTTTAGTAAATGCAATGCCATCTATATCTGCGGCGCTACAATTTGCTTCTTTTAACGATTCTTTGATCAAAGGTACTAATTTTCTAACATGATCTCTAGATGCCAGTTCGGGGACAACACCTCCGTAATCAGCATGAAGTTTTACTTGGCTATATAATTGATGGGCTAACAAGCCTTGTTGATCATCATAAATGGCCACACCGGTTTCATCACAAGAGGTTTCAATACCTAATACACGCATATTTAATTTCTAACAAAAATGTTTTAATCTATCCTTATTCTACTGATTGGCAGTCAAACCTCCAATTTAATATGACATTTGTTTGAATTAATCAGGGTTTTAGTCCATCAAGACTTTACATCCATTAAGGATATGAATACAATTCCGCACCATTTTTAACCGAGCTGGCTATTCATTATACCGGCACGATATAGTTTTTATTTTTGAGGTAAGAGTTTAATGCCAATCGTTAAAGTAAGAGAAAACGAACCTTTTGATGTTGCATTGCGTCGTTTTAAACGTTCATGTGAAAAAGCAGGTGTACTTTCTGAAGTTCGTCGTCGCGAATTTTTCGAAAAGCCTACTTGGGAACGTAAGCGTAAAAAAGCTGCTGCTAAGAAACGTCTTTTGAAGAAGTTGTCTCGCGAAAACGCACGTCGCATCAGATTGTACTAAATCTCTTCTGAAGCGTGCTGTTTATAATTAATAATCGCGCGCTTTAAGTCGTTTTATCACACATCCTTTTTCCCGTTTTCAATGAGTCATTCCATGTCTTTATTAGATGATTTAAAAAATGCACAAAAAGATGCAATGCGTGCTAAAGACAAAATTCGTCTTGGTACTATTCGCATGGCTTTGTCTGCCGTAAAGCAACATGAGATTGATGGACGTACTGATCCAAATTATATTGCTCTTAATGATGACGGTATTCTTGCAATATTGATTAAGATGGTAAAACAACGAAAAGATGCAGCAAGTCAATATGAGGCCGCGGGTCGTCAAGATTTACTTGACATAGAGTTAGCTGAGATCGTTATTTTACACGACTTTTTGCCAAAAGCGCTTAGTGAAGAAGAGCTTGATGCTTTGATTGTGCAAGCAATGGCGGAATCTGGTGCGTTAAGTATGCAAGACATGGGTAAAGTCATGGCTTGGCTGAAACCTAAAGTTCAAGGCCGAGCTGATATGGGTCAATTAAGTGGTAAAATAAAAGCCAAGCTTAATTCTTAATAAACCCACAAAGCAGTTCAGCCTTTTACAAACCGCACTTTGATGCGGTTTGTTTGTTTTTATAATTAAATTTGCTGAATTATATGGCATTATATTTAGCCATTTTTATTAATTGAGAAGGTAAAATGTCTGGTCGTATCCCCCGCGAGTTTATTGATGACATTATTGCTCGCACAGACATAATTGAAATTGTCGATAGTCGTGTTCGTCTTAAGAAAGCGGGTCGTAACCATCAAGCTTGTTGTCCTTTTCACGATGAAAAAAGCCCTTCTTTTACGGTTAGCCAAGACAAACAATTTTATCACTGCTTTGGCTGTGGTGCGCATGGCAATGTTATTTCATTCTTGATGGAGTTTGACCGACTAGAGTTTCCAGAAGCTGTCGAAGAATTAGCGCAATTTCACAGTATAGAAGTGCCACGAGAAAAAGGCGGTGCCCCCCCTCCTTCGGCTGAACAGAAGCAACAAAAAGAAAACGATTATGAGTTAATGGAAAAAGTAACTAAATACTTTGCTCAACAACTTAAAGTGCATCCTGATAAAGACAAAGCTATTAATTACTTGAAAAATCGTGGTCTGAGTGGCGAAATAGTCAAAGCCTTCGACATGGGTTACGCGCCTCCCGAATGGGATTCAATTCTAAAAACATTCGGTAAAACACCCGTCTATCAAGAGCAGTTACTTGAATTAAAACTTATTACCGAAAATGATAATAGGAGACGCTTTGATTTTTTTCGTGACCGAATTATGTTTCCCATTCGTGATAAACGCGGTCGTGTTATAGGTTTTGGTGGCAGAGTGTTAGAAGATGGTGGACCTAAATATCTGAACTCACCTGAAACGCGCATATTTCATAAAGGTCATGAGCTGTATGGTTTTTATCAGGCAAAACAAGCCCACCGAAATTTAGCACGTGTGATGATTGTCGAAGGATATATGGATGTTGTTGCACTTGGACAGTTTGGTATTGATTATGCGGTTGCATCACTCGGTACAGCTACCACACCTGAGCACATTCAAATGTTATTTCGCGCTACCAGCGATGTAGTGTGTTGTTATGATGGTGACCGTGCTGGTCGAGAAGCGGCTTGGCGAGCCTTAGAGAATGCTCTGCCTTATCTAAAAGACGGAGTAGAAATGAAGTTCCTATTTTTACCTGATGGCGAAGACCCAGACACTTTGGTGCGTAAAATTGGTAAAGACGCTTTTGAAAAAAAGCTAAGTAACGATTCTGTTCCTTTGTCCAAGTTCTTTTTTGATAACTTATTGCAACGCCATCACGTAGGAAGTATTGAAGGTAAAGCGGCGTTAAAAGCAGAAGCTATGCCACTCATTGGGCAAATAGTCGGTGATAATATTCGAGAAATTTTATTGTCTAACCTGAGCAACTACATGGGTGACCAAAATAAACACAAATATGACCGTGATGTCGCACAGGCCAACCTTCGAAAAACACCAAAGAAATTAGATTTCAACACGCCCAATAAAAGCACAATATCGCCAGTGCGCATGATGATTAGATTATTATTAGACGATCCGAGTTTAGCGATAAGATGTGAAGCAGCTGATCCAACACCGCTAGGATCAGTAAATATACCAGGTATACCGTTGTTAATTGAGCTTTATCAGTTTTGCTTAACCAAACCTGCGGCGAATACAGCGCAAGTCTTAGAATATTTTCGTGACCACCAACAAAGTGCTCAGTTAGCAAAATTAATGGTGTGGGAATACGCTGAGCAAAACCAAGCAGCTGTATTTGAGGATAGTTTTGCTAAGCTACTAGATTGGCATTTACAAAGCCGTATGGATGAGTTGTTTTCTAAATCTAGGGTGAGCAAATTAACCGATGAAGAAAAACAAGAGCTTAATATACTTATAAAAGAACAAAGGTAACCATGTAAAAGAACAAATATGTCCTTGTAAAAGAACAAAAATGACACAACATATAGCCCAATGCCTAGCGAATCTGCTATACTGGCTAATTCGCTAACGCCTAAGTAAATAAGTTCCTACTGGGTATATTAAGCAAGTCACAGCGTAAATCCTCTTTAATGAGAGGTTTTGATGAATATTAAACTAATTCGAGAAGCGTAAGTTATATGGTGCAAAGCAAGCAGTCGCAGATAAAACTCCTTATTGCCAAAGGTAAAGAACAGGGCTATTTGACTTTTGCGGAAGTTAACGACCATCTTCCACAAGATATTGTCGACTCAGATCAGATGGAAGATATCATCCGAATGATCAACGACATGGGTATTAAAGTATTCGAAACAGCTCCTGATAAAGATGAGCTTTTGATGCAAGAAAGCGATACTGATGATGAAGCTGCTGAAGCCGCCGCTGCAGCTCTTGCCACAGTAGAAAGCGAGATAGGCCGCACAACTGATCCGGTACGTATGTACATGCGTGAAATGGGTACAGTTGAACTTCTAACGCGTGAGGGCGAAATTGTTATCGCCAAGCGTATAGAAGAAGGCATCAACCAGGTCCAGTGCTCTGTTGCAGAATACCCAGAAGCCATCACGCACTTGCTTGATCAGTGGGATATGTTCGAAGCTGAAGAAATTCGGCTTAGTGATATTATCATTGGTTTTGTTGACCCAAACGAACAAGATGTAGCACCTACTGCCACTCACGTTGGTTCTGAATTATCTGCTAAAGAATTAAAAGAAGAAGATGGCGATGACGATGAAGACGAAGAAGAAGAAGACACAGGTCCAGATCCTGAGTTAGCACGTGAAAAATTCACTGCGCTTCGTCATCAATATGAGAAAGCTCGAGATGTTATTGATGCAAAAGGTCGGTCACATAAAGAAGCTCGCGTTCAAATTAATGAACTAAGTGAAGTTTTTAAAGAATTTAGACTAACACCTAAGCAATTTGACCGTATGGTTAAAAACATGCGTAGCATGATGGACAGGATCCGCGTGCAAGAACGCATCGTGATGAAACATTGTGTGATCACAGCTAAAATGCCTAAGAAAGATTTTATAAAGGCTTTTGCTGGAAACGAAACATCAACTGTTTGGTTATTTAAAATACTCAACTCGTCATTACCTTATGCAGAGGAAATGAGAGAGCACCAAGAAGAACTTGAGCGCGCAATTAGTAAAATGAATACGGTAGAAGATGAAACCGGATTGATTATTGCTGATATCAAGGATATCAACCGTCGTATGTCGATTGGTGAAGCGAAAGCACGTCGCGCCAAGAAAGAAATGGTTGAAGCTAACTTACGTTTAGTTATCTCTATTGCGAAAAAATACACAAACCGTGGTTTACAATTCTTAGATCTTATCCAAGAAGGTAATATTGGATTGATGAAAGCGGTAGATAAATTTGAGTATCGACGTGGTTATAAGTTTTCTACTTATGCAACTTGGTGGATACGTCAGGCGATCACTCGTTCGATTGCAGACCAAGCACGTACCATTCGTATTCCTGTTCATATGATTGAAACGATTAACAAACTTAACCGGATCAGCCGTCAGATGCTTCAAGAGATGGGTCGCGAACCAACACCTGAAGAGCTGTCTGAACGCATGTTAATGCCTGAAGACAAAATCCGTAAGGTTTTGAAAATTGCCAAAGAGCCTATTTCAATGGAAACACCTATTGGTGATGACGAAGATTCACATTTAGGTGATTTCATAGAAGACAGTACAATAGTGCAGCCTTTAGATTCGGCTACAGGTGGCAGTTTAAAAGATGCCACTCAAGAAGTACTGGCCGGTTTGACTGCTCGTGAAGCTAAAGTATTGAGAATGCGCTTCGGTATCGATATGAATACCGACCACACGCTTGAAGAAGTGGGCAAACAATTTGATGTAACCCGTGAACGTATTCGTCAAATCGAAGCCAAAGCACTTCGTAAATTACGTCATCCAAGCCGTTCTGAGCAATTAAAAAGTTTCTTAGACGACTAGTTGATATCAAAATAATTTAAAGCCCTGATAATTAATTTTGTCGGGGCTTTTTTTATTCGTCTAGCAAAGCTATTAATTACATCTACTTACTACGAATTAAATAGCCAGTTTGCTGTCCTAATCTGGTCTGCAGTCACTTTATTATAAGATTATTTTTTTATGGGTTTAATAGGTTTTTCATTCTTGAGTTCTCACTTTTTATTCCAACGTTTGATGCTGCTCAGCTTAATGTTAAGCCTTTCAGCATGTACCAGCATAGGCCTAAAAGACTTGTTTTCTGATTATGCTGAACAACTCAGAGATGCCAGATCTGCTCAGTTAAAAGGTGATTTTAAAACTGCTGCAGCATTAGTTACTGAACCCAAAGTGGCTCAAAAAAATTACACCTTACACTTACTTGAAAAAGCGCGTTTGAATTTTTTAGCGAATAACTGGACACAAAGCCGCGAAGAGTTTGCCTTAGTTTCTCAGGTATTAGATGAAGACGCGGCTAAAGCAAAATTTAGACTGAGTCAAGGCGGCGCCAATGTGGCATCTTTAATCAGCAGTGACAATGTGATTGCCTACAAAGTTGCAAGTTATGAGCAAACCATGCTCCACACTTATCAAGCCTTAAATTACTTGTTTTTAGGCGAGCTTGAAGGCGCGTTAGTTGAAGTACGCCGCGCAAACTTAGTGCAAGAGAATGCCTTAATAGAAAATCAGCAAGATCTTGATAAAAGCAGTTTGAACTTTGATAAAAAATCTTTAGACCAGGTGTATCCGTCTATGTCAGCAATGATAGGTGATATTAAAAACGGTTTCCAAAATGCTTATACTTTTTATTTGTCAGGTTTATTGTATGAAGCCGTTTTACAGGATAATGATGCCTATATTGATTACAAACGTGCATTGGAGATTTACCCAAACAATCATTACTTGCAACAGGATGTACTTCGCCTAGCAACCCAACTTGGTATGAAAGATGACCTTGCATTATTTACAGCTAAATACGGGTCTTACCAAGTATCTAAAATAACCAATAGTGGAGAATTGGTTATTTTACTCGAAAACGGTGTGATTAGTCCCAAACAAGAAATCTCCATTGACTTGCCAATATTTAATGGTGTTAATCAGCCCCGATTCTATAGTTTTGCTTTACCTGTATATAATGGTCCACTTAAAAATTATCCAGCCGTAACAATCAATCTAGCTGAAAAAATTTATACATCGCAACAAATTGTAAGACTACAATCTGTTGCTTCTAAACAATTACAAGATCAAATGCCTAGTTTAGTTACACGCCAAGCCCTGCGATTAATAGCAAAAGAAAAGTTACGTAATACTATGAGTCAAAAAGGGGGCGATGTTGGCAATATACTTGCCGTTCTGTATAACGTTGCTTCAGAACAAGCTGATACACGAAGTTGGTTAACCTTACCCGATGAAGTGCAAATATTACGGTTGTCATTACCTCCAGGCAAACAAACGATAGAAATTCACCTTGCTGGTAAAACCAAGTTGATTGAAGTTAATATCTTGGCTAAGCGTATTAGTTTGATAAATTTTACAACTATTGGAAACTTTCAAAGTCATAAGGTTACTCAACTTTGATGTGGGCTGATCTAAGACAAACTGACTTTCAACATAATAGTTTAAAATAGAGATTAAAATTGATTGCTGTCGCCATTGATATCGATGCCTATAGTGCCCAAATACAAATCAGTATTATTTAAAAACGAGTCGCTTGTTTTGCGATAAACAAAAAGACCGATAGCGTATGAATAAAGGATAAATTAATGAAAAAATTACTTCTAGTGAGTGTCATAGGGTTATCAATAAGTCTACTGACGAGTTGTGCTAATAAGACGATAGTGAGTTATGGTGATGCTAACGCAATTGAAACCACTGATATAAATTTTGGTTCTACTGATCTGCAAAAGATTGCTGATCAGATGACGGATTCACTCGTTCAATCCCCAGTAGTCGGAACTATGACGGCTAATAAGCGTCCCATTGTGTTTGTTGATACTGTTAAGAATAAAACCAGTGAACATATTGATACCGAATCACTTACTGATTCAATTTCAACCCAATTATTACGTTCCGGCAAGTTTCGCTTTGTGGATATGACGAAAGTGAATACAGTGCGTGAACAGCTCAGCTATCAAAATGAAGGTGACTTAGTCAACCCAAGCAAAGCAGTTCAATTTGGTAAACAAGTGGGTGCTGAGTATATGTTGTATGGCAACTTAGCCAGCATAGTCAAAACTAATGCAGATAAATCAGATGTGTATTACAAATTTACTATGCGCTTAATGGACCTAGAAAGCGGCTTAGTTGAATGGGCAGATGAAACTGAAATTCGTAAAACTAGTAATAAACAATTATTAGGCTGGTAAGTTTAGATTTTTGTTATGAGTTTGTAAATTTGCAAACATTAACCAATCGTGAGGATAGATGTATGAAGGCACTGTTAGTTTTTCTTATACTGTTGGCAGTGTATATGCCCAAAGCCTCTGCAGATTATGACCGTAATCAGGCGGTTCCAGTTGAAAAAGTACTTTTTGGTAGTATTTCCTCAGTACGTCAAATAACTGAATCAGAATTAACACAAGACCGCAATCAAGATTGGAAAGTGTTTGGTAGTGCGCTAATTGGTGGCAGCATAGGTAATCAATTTGGTAGTGGAAGTGGCAGAGCCCTGAGTACTATATTAGGTGCCATGTTAGGCGGTTCGATGGCCAATAACAGTTCATCACAATCCAAACAGGTAACGATTCAATTAGTTGAGTTGATGATCAGTACCGATAATGATGGTGAGTACATGGTGGTTCAAGATTTTGACCCAGCTATGCGGTTTCAAGCACAAGATAAAATCCGTATGATTTATTTAGCGAATAGCTTTGTGCGCATAGACAAACAATATTAATAACAAATTATGAGTCCGAATTTATATCATTTTTCATCACTGCTCAATATGACCGTGAATATGACCGTAAATAGGACCGTAAATTTCATTCACTGCACTTCACCAAGAACTATGCAAACTGCGTTAGCTCAAAGGTTTAAAGTCACAACAGATTTCTAAGACAGATAAACAAACAAAAAACTAAAATTTGAATAAAAGCCTTAAAGAATACTAAGGCTTTTTTTTGTCTGTAAAATTTTGTATGGTAAATCAATATCGAGTGTTAGGTACGCATAAGGATAGTGTAAGTTATGAGCAGTTTAGTTAATGAATAGTCTAGATTATGCGATAGTCGCTATTTACCTGATTGGTTTATTGCTGATGGGGTTTGTGTTCCGTAAACAAGCATCAAAACAAGATTATTTTTTAGCAGGCCGTTCGCTTGGCTGGAAACCTTTGTCTTTGTCTATCATGGCGACTCAATTGTCAGCCGTAAGCTTTATTTCGGCACCTGCATTTGTTGGTTTGCGAGAAGGTGGTGGCATGGTGTGGTTGTCTTACGAGTTAGCCTTACCTTTGGCTATGCTATTATTACTTTATTGGATATTGCCCGCATTATATCGCTCAGGGGTGCTGAGTGTGTATGATTTTCTTGAGCAACGCTTTAGTCAAACAACACGTCTTTTAATCAGTATTGTGTTTCAAATAAGTCGTTCATTTGCCACTGCCATTATGATTTATGCTATATCTCTTATTTTACAAAGCACCATGGGTCTAGCTTTTTGGCAAAGTGTTGGGCTGATTGGTGTGATCACCATCATCTATTCTTTACAAGGAGGAATGAAAGCAGTTGTTTATGGTGACGCCACCCAAATGTGTTTAATTGTTATAGGTGCGCTGGTTTGCTTGGGGTTTGGTTTGTATCATATAGGTGGCTGGCAACAATTTTTTCAGCTTGTCGATACTGAAAGACTCACTACCCTCAAAACCGCATCAAATGGCTTTGATGGCGAGGGCTTTGGTCTATTGCCTATGTTGTTCGGCGGTATAATCTTATACGCATCATATTATGGCTGTGACCAATCCGAAGCCCAACGTTCGTTATCTGCTAGAAGTGTTACCGACCTCAAAAAAATCATTTTAGCGGCAAGTTTTTTACGGTTTCCGATTACTCTAATTTATTGCTCAGCAGGTCTAGTAATAGGGACTTTAGCTGTGCATACCCCAGAATTTATGGCACAAATACCTACTGGACACCCAGATTGGTTAATGCCAATATTTATCATTAATTATTTACCCAATGGTGTATTAGGACTATTGCTTGTGGCTATTTTAGCTGCTGCCATGTCGTCTCTTAGCTCGGCAATAAACAGCTTATCCGCAGTTTCAGTAGAAGATTATTGTCGTTTATCAGCGAATAAGTTATCACCCAGTGCATCAGTAAAAGCGGCAAAAATTGCTGGACTGTTTTGGGGATTTATCACTCTCACTTTATCTTTTTTTGCAGGCGATATCGCTCCAACAATCATAGAAGCTATTAACAAGGTGGGTTCGGTTTTTTATGGCCCTGTTTTAGCCACTTTTTTAGTTGCCACTTGCACTCAACACATCACCTCTAATCATATTAATCTGGGCATTGTTTGTGGTGTATTGGTCAACGTATTCCTATGGCTTTTCATGCCAATGGTGTTTTGGTTCTGGTGGAATGTGAGTGGCTTTATTTGTACGTTGGTTGTTACTGGATTGAGTTACATGGTGTTCAGCGACGGACAAAAGGAAGGGCTTTTTGTCCGTCAGCTAAGTCCTTTATCTAAAACTAATATCATGGCCCTACTAATATGGTTCGTAGCAATGGTAATACTTTGCCTCTTGATTGCTGATATAAGTTTGGACTAACCAACATCATCAAAAATCAACAAAGCTCCACAAATACTAATCTATAGCTGTTAACTATCATCGCCCTTACGATAAGGCATGCTAATTTCTAAATCTTCTATTTGTTTAGTCCGCGCATTAGGTGACCCCGTATTCCTAGCAAGTAGATAATAGGCAGTCGGAACAATGTACAAAGTTAAGAAAGCTGAAACTGTCACACCTGCGAATATCACCATGCCGATCACTGTTCTGCTCTCTGCACCAGCACCTGTGGCTAAAACCAATGGTAGCGAACTAAAGATAGTCGTAAAACCGGTCATCACAATAGGCCGTAACCTTTGTGTTGCCGCTTTACGAAGCGCCTCTTCAAACTCCACTCCCGCATCTCGTAATTGATTGGCAAACTCAACAATTAAAATACCGTTCTTGGCAGCTAAGCCAATTAACATCACCAGTCCTATCTGGCTGTATATATTCAAAGTCATCCCAGAAAAATATAAACCGATAAACGCGCCAACTAAAGCCAAAGGCACCGTTAACATGATAACCAAAGGGTGGATCCAATTTTCAAATTGCGCAGCTAGAACCAAATAAGTAATAGCCAGAGCTAATGCGAAAATAAATAAGATTGAGCCGCCTGATTCTTGATACTGCTGAGATTCACCTTTGTAATCGATAGCCACTTCGTCAGGCAATTCAGTTTCAACAATACTTCGTAAATATTCTAATGCTTCACCTACAGTGTAACCATCAGCAAGGTTGGCACTGATAGTAATACTGCGCATTCTATTGTATCGGTTGAGCCTTGATGAGGTAGCGTTTTCACTTACAGTTAATAAGTTGTCTAAGGGGATTAGTTGATTAGACTGAGACGAACGCACATAAATATTCTCAATGCTCGAAGGACTTCGATAGTCGGCTTCCCAACCTTCCATGATCACATCATATTCTTGACCTTTATCAAGAAACGTTGATACACGTCTTTGACCTAGCATGGTCTCAAGTGTGCGACCTATATCACTAATTGATACGCCTAAATCTGCGGCTCGGTTCTTATCAATATTGACCAACAGTTGAGGCCAAGTTTCTTTATAATCAGAATCAATCCGGATCAAGTTTGTGTTTTCTCTGGCCTTAGTTAATACAATGTCTCGCCATTTTACTAACTCTTCATAAGTATTTCCCTGCAACACAAATTGCACCGGTCGGCCAAGGCCACGCCCGCCAATACCACTTCTCATCACCGCAAAGGCTGTAACATCTGGGATATTCACTAACTTTCCGCTGATTTCATCCATTAAATCGAAGGTCGACCCTGTTTTATCTGGACCAATAGGTGTGCCTACAATAGCAATACCGGCAGTGCCACCAAAACCAGGAGTACGAACAATAATACGGTTAGCCTCACCTGTTTCTGTGTAAGGTAGCAGTATGTGTTCTATCTTTTTCAAATTGGCGGCATTGCTCTCAAAACTTGAGCCTTCTGCACTTTGCATAAGTATGAAAAAGTTGCCTCTGTCTTCTTTAGGTACAAATTCACCGGGTATAACTTGGACGAGTTTAAACAAGGCTATTATGCTGCCAATCACTAGTAAACTCATCAACCAAGGTTGATGTAGCGTGGTGCCTAAGCCGTTGAAATAACCCTGTTCAACTTTTCTAAACTTGGTATCCACCCAATATGCAAATCCTGAAGGTTTTGTACGTTTTTTCAACAGCTTAGAACACATCATCGGTGACAATGTTAAGGCAGTAACGCTAGAAAAAGCCACAGCTGCAGCGATAGCCAAAGCAAACTCAGTGAATAATCGTCCAATATTACCTTGCAAAAATACTAAGGGTACAAACACAGAAATTAAAACTAATGTTGTTGCAATTACCGCAAAACCGACCTCTCTTGCCCCTCGGTAGGCAGCCAAAATGGGTGGTTCGCCCATTTCTATTCGTCGAGAAATATTTTCTAACACCACTATGGCATCATCTACCACTAAACCTATCGCTAGCACCATTGCTAACAAGGTTAATAAATTAATCGAAAAGCCCAGCGCATACATAACAATAAAAGCTGAAACCAAAGACACAGGTACCGTGACTGCGGGGATAAGCGTCGCCTGAATATTACCTAAAAACACATAAATAACTAACACTACCATCAAAATAGCAATCGCTAAGGTTTCATACACTTCATTTATTGACGCTTCAATAAACACCGAGGAGTCATAGCTTGGAACAATAAAAATATTGTCTGGCAGCGTCTGTTCGATAAGTTTAATCGCAGCTTTTGCGGCTCTTGCCACTTCCAGTGTATTAGCCTTTGATTGTTTAACAATACCTAAACCAATCATGTTTACACCGCCACCACGAAACTCCGTTTCGTCGTCTTCAGCTCCTAACTCAACTCTTGCGACTTCTTTTAATTTAACTAAATAGCCATCGGCGCTTGCCTTTACGGTTAGATTCGCAAAATCTTCAGGACTAAGAAAACTTCTGGCCACTCGGACTTCAAAATCTCGGTCAATAGATTCCACTTCACCAGCGGGTAATTCAACGTTCTCAGAACGTATTACATTCTCGATATCAGTAACAGTAATATCTCGAGCAGCCATAGCGTTTCTATCTAACCACACCTTCATTGCATATCTTCGGCCACCGCCTAATTGCACACGAGCAACACCTTCTGCAACCGATAAACGGTCAACAACAAATCTATCTGCATAGTCTGTTAATTCCATGACTGATAGGTTATCGCTGCGTAAGTTGTACCAAACGATGACGTCCTCGTCTGAGTTGGATTTAGACACTTCAGGTGGTTCAGCTTGGTCAGGCAGGTTGTTTAATACTCGGCTAACCCTTTCTCGGACATCGTTCGATGCTGCATCAATATCTCTTGATAAGTCAAATTCAATACTGATAGATGAGCGGCCATTACGACTGCTGGATTCAATATTTTTAATACCTTCGATGCCACTAATGCGCTCTTCTATTAACTGTGTGATACGGGTTTCTACAATTGATGCTGAAGCACCTGGATAATTAGTATTAATAGAGACGATGGGAGGATCGATATCAGGGTATTCGCGTAATGACAGTAAACTAATTGACACTATTCCAAAGACCACAAGTAACAAATTAACAACCGATGCGAAAACAGGACGTTTAACTGCGACATCTGAAAGAAACATAATCTACTCCCTTATCTCACCTAAATCATCTATCTCATCGGCATTCAGAACGTTAACTTTTGATCCATCTCTCAATTTGAGAGCTCCTTCAATCACGACCTCTTCACCCTTTTTCAATCCCGATACAATTTGTACAATACCGGGCTTACGTAAACCTATCTGTACTTGTTTCCTTGTTGCTACACCATCGTTAACTACAAATATAAAATGTTTTTCTTCTACTGGAACTAAGCTGGCCTCAGGAAGCACCAGAGTAGTTAATAATTTTTTCTGTAAATTTATTTGTAACAACATACCTGGGCGTAATTTAAAATCTTGGTTGTTGATATTGGCACGAATTTGTATAGCTCGTGTCGCAGGGTCGACCCTAGAACCAATACTCACTATTTTTCCTTCGAATATTTCATCCGGGTAAGCAATGGAAGTGGCACGAATTTTTTGGTTAATGGCCAAACTAGGCAAGTGAACCTCGGCGATATTAAAATCGACTTTAATAATAGATAAGTCATCTAAGGTGGTAATGGCATCACCTGGCCTAACTAAAGCCCCAACACTGACTTGTCGTAATCCTAATAAACCATCGAAAGGTGCCCTTACTTCAAGTGCTCGCATTTGAGTTTTTAATACATTCATTTCAGCTATGAGTGCATTCACTTCGGCTTGTTGCTCGTCTAGTAGTTGTTCAGACGCAACATTGTTTTTAGCTAGGTTGGTGACTCGATTTAGTTGGCGGTTGGCTTCTTGTAAATCAACGTCTAACGCCGCTAATCGCGCTTTTTCTTCTAAATCAATTAATGTTAGTAATATTTGGCCAGCCTTGACCTTATCACCATCGTCAAAATTTATTTTATAAACAATATCAGATGTTTGTGTTGTTATAAGTACAGACTCATTTGCTCTTCCTGTGCCCAAAGCTTCAACAATTACCTCAAACTCTTCTTCAGCAGTGCGATGCACCTTCACTAAAGTGGCATTGGCTTGTTTAATTGGCTCAGACACGTTCTTCGGTAAATACAAAAACACCACTAAACAAAAACATAATATAACAGCAATTAACAGAGGAGAAAATTTTAACCCTTTTGACATTTGGTGACCTATGTAAATATAAAACTTAATGAGAACTTTGAAGTAATTTAAAATCACTAGCCTCTACAATTAATTATGGCGAATCATAAAATTGATGTGATAATAACTCGTGTCAATACCACCAGTGTGCGAAACATTTTGCAGAACAGATTATTAATAGCCGCAACAATTTTTGTATTCGGGTGCAATAAAAACGTCCCCGCTGACCCGATGTGCCGAACGAACATAGTATATACACAAACTAAGCCCTCAGTAGCAGCCTGTCTTATAAAATCTAACGTTCAACTCTTAGTAATAAAAAACCATGGTGATGATGGTTGGGACTTACCCACCCATAAACAACAAACATCAACCAGTGCACAATGCACTGCTCATCGAGCAGTTTGGAAATCAACGGGACTAAATGTTGAAGTCGGTAAGTTACTATTTACTGCCCCAAACAAAACCCAATATTTTGCATGCAAACTAACAGATGACTATTCTCGCCAATTGCAGCGATTCCCGGTGCCATCGTGGGCCAAACGCAAAACAAGTAATATTGCTTTAGTTGACCCATTTGATACACAGCAGCACCATTGGGTAGACGACATCAATTTGATTGATGTGCGAAAAGCGTTTAATCAATTAGAATAAACTTATCACAACGTCGGCTAAAAGCAGCGATCATTCATAAAATGACTAATGTCACATCAACACTTTTAATAGTCATAACGCGACTTTTAGCAACCAAAACCGATAAATAACGGTATAATCCCTACAATATTAGATTTTTAGAGATCCTTTCCATGCCTCAGTACACAGCTCCATTAAAAGACATGCAATTTATATTACATGACTGGTTAAACCTGTCTGCACATTATCAAAAATTAGGGTTAGAAGATTATGA
>OOEC01000019.1_pt1 | contig 19697 bp, 8 predicted proteins | sample 1670421 | NCBI WGS metagenome assembly OOEC01 (sample SAMEA98148418, study PRJEB22522) | marine metagenome | biome: marine biome; feature: marine water body; material: sea ice | place: Arctic Ocean | collected 14-Sep-2015 | depth 1.435 m
GTTTGCTGCATAACTTGTTTAGGTTTGCGGTCAACCTTAAACAATCCCCAGTGTTTCTCAGGTTCTTGTGGATCATCAGAACCTTTCCAAGTCTCATCGAATGCTTCAAATACAAACGTAAGAATACGCTCTTCTGTGGTCCATTCTAATAATTGTGCGTAGTAAGCTGTCTGTAATTCTTCTGAAGCATTCCATACATCAATACCGTGGCCATTTGACTGAGTCGTCCATCCAGCTTCAGTAATGACAATAGGTTTATCTGGATGACAGCCCAACACTTCACGATAATTTTTCTTAGTATATTCAAGAGCATTGTCAATATTTTGAAATTCCCATACTGGGTAGGTATGTATAGAAATAAAATCAAGCTCAGCGACCAATGGGGCAAGTTTGTTGGTCCATGGCACATAATTTTCACAAAACGTCACTGGCTGAGCAATATTACTTTTTATGCGTTGTACATATGTAACCAAGCTTTCGACTGGTACCATATGATCAGTCCATTCCACGCTGGCTTCATTACCCACAGATACAGAGAACACTGTTTTTGGATATTGGGCAGCCAAAGCAATAAGCTGCTCAATTTGTTCACTATTGTGTAATTTATTTTCAGCTAGTTTTTCGTCATTAAAATGAGCACCCCAAGGACAGTTTGGATTACTGACCTCAGCTGCCATATCTACACCTAACATAACATGAAAATTCAGATCTTCTTTTTCAATTACAGCAAGCACTGTCTCAGCGTGTCGACTGCAATCATATAAACGTAAAAAAGACCAATTATCAGCTAATAATAATAGGTCCTCTTTTACCTCTTCATAACTTGGAAAAATCCCTAAACGTGGATTTTGACCATCTCTGTAGCCAGAATAACAAACACTATTTCCATGTGTAAGCCCTGTCATTTTTTCGATTGCAGATTTACGTACTAAACTATTTCGCATATTTGTGGTTACCATCTTTATCTAAAATGCCCCAATATGCACCTACGTCACCTTCATCAGCGACCTTCCAGTCCTCGTCAAAAGATGAGAAATAGAACAAATCAATCCCTTCTTCTTGTGTCCAATGGTAGGAATCAACAAAATAACGAATAGCATTTTCGTATGATGGAATAGAGCCTCTCTCAGGGCTACCTTGATCTGGCCAACCAGTTTCACTGATAATGACTTTTTTGCCTGGGGCCACTTTCTGTGCTCTGTAATACATCTGTTTCATATAAACCAAAGCATGTTCTGCAGGATAACCTTCCCAAAAGGGGTAACAATTAGCAAAAATCACATCACAAGCATCTGTTACTTTTTGATTATCTTCAAATAAGAAGTATGCATCGACATAACCCACTGGTACGCCAGGTGCACCCTCTTTGGCACGATTAATATAGTCTATTAACTGTTCCTGAGACATTTCCTCACGCAATAACACTTCGTTACCCACAGCGAGTAAATCAGCATAACCGTCTTTAGCAATTTCAATAGCATTAGCAAGTTCTTTTTCATTATTCTCAATATCTGCTTCTAACCACACACCAACTAGTGTTTTCAGGCCATATTCTGCAGCAATTTTTGGAATTAATTCATTTCCCTCAGTACATGAAAAAGTTCTGACCCATTTCACATGAGGCGCTATAAGTCGCAAACGCTGATGAATTTGTTGTTCTGTAATCTGGGTCCCTGGACCTTGCCCTGTAATATATGGACTAAAAGACAAACCGTGAATTTTGTCAGCCAACAAATTACTCACTTCAGCTTGTAATTCTGCTACCGACAACTCACCTGCGTGCAGTAAATTAGCGCGATTTCTATAATAATTTCCAGACATATTGCTCTCTATTTCATTTACAACATACTGCGTATATTAATCACTTAGCAGTTGATTTGTGTTTAAAGTAATGTGAATTTTCTTGATAAAACCTGTTCGGTTAAACAAGGCATCAGTGTATTCGTCAGCTAACGTTAGTTCGTCGAACTTGATATGTTTTCCATCCGACGTGGTTAATACTAGAACCGGTTCCTCAGTGTTCAATTCATATACTATAGGAACTTGACACCAAGTGAACCCAATACCACTTTTTGGTATTATTGTTTCTTGCCAAACGTTATTAACATCAAGGTAACGAAATGGCGTTTCATCAGCAAGGAATTCACGACTACGAAGAAGTTTAGGTTTAAATTCAACCTTACCTTTCAAAACATGAATACCTAACTCACCAAACCGGCTCAAAATTTCTTCTTTAACCTGTCCTGTCATACCGGGTTGTTGTGCACCTGCATGTTTAGGAGTGTGAGAGTATGGATCACAAGGAAATGCACCGTATTCATCGGGTGATTTATTAAAACCAATTCCACCTCGTACTCGGTAATAAAGGGAGCCTAAACGTTGAATAAGCTCTGGATCAGCATCTGCTGCGACGGCGGCGTAAAAATTTTCCTTAAGAGCCAATAACAGCTTCGACACCATATGCCAATAGACACTGCCTAGTCCTTCAAAGCCAAACATACCTCCAGATCTTCCAGTAAATGACTTATGATTGAAAACTTTTTCATACACAGCTTCAATTTTAGAAATGGTTTTTTTATCTAGACTAGGATAATCAGAACCGAGCTTGTTGAGCTGCAGAATCAACTCACCGTTATTCTTTATATTAGGATTAAAACGATAACAGCCTTGCACGTCATGCATAACGATACGGTCATCAGCAGCGGCCAACATTTGCGCCAGTACTGGTACCTCATCAAATGAATCTTGAGTAATTACATTTTTAGCCAAAAACCGTGTTTGAATTCGATCTGGATATAACATAAAGGTTTTCTGGTCAGGTCGGTAAACATCACTGGCAAATAAAGCATCCAGTACATCAGCAGCTTGTTTGGGGTCAAGAGCCCCTGAACTGATGGCAGCTACTTGTCCCTCTAGCATAGGATAAAGATTTTCTACTGTCGCATTTTCACCATGTAAACCCAACAGGTTATATGATTGGTACAAACCATCATCACCGACGTTAGTCATGATGGTGTGGTCTATTACGATTAATGCTTTGCTGAGCAATAAACCGATCACTTCTACTGAGCAGTCTTCTTTGCGAGTAAAACTCTGAGTTTTATATACAGCTTGTCGATATTTCCAAGCAGCTTGACCTAGGTCTCTTAAAACGTCAAAACGTAAGGTGTCAGATACTGGCGAACCATTAAGTTGTGGACATAATTTTTGTAATACTTCAGCCGTTTCCTTTAACCACAGAGCCACTTCATAAGATAGTTCAGTAGTGTCAGTTTGATCTTTCATGAGATCTTGAAAAAAACATACATAACGTCTTAGATAATTAAGCGTTACCATAGACAAGCCTTGACCAACTAATGCATTGTTAGCATCGTTCCATTCTGGCCTCTGAGCATTTAACCAAATACCTCCATCAACAACCAAGTTGCCCAATTTACATAATAAAGGTACCAATAGTTTTTCTAGCAAATTAACCTGGTAAACATCACCGTTTTTATCCAGTATTAATTTACCATCAGCACCTATTTGTTCGACTTTTTCAGCAATTCGCTCAGCAGAAGCTTCATCATAAGTAACGGTGCTTTTTGCGTTAACTAGCATGTCGTCAAATGATTTGATCCGATATGGAACGTTGGCATAACTAAAAATAGATTTATTAAGAAGTTGAGCCAACAACTCGGGGTGAAATTGCTTAGACAACTCCAACATTTTGAGTAAATAGATGATTTGGTGGTCACCCCAATAGCCAATATAACTCCAAGGATCGTCTGGCTCTTCGACTTCCCAGTCAATACCACCTTTAGTAATGCGATATGGGTTATACCCGTCTATAGTTGATGCATTAACAAATTTAGCGATGACGCATTCTATAAATTCTGGATAACTAAAAGTCAGAGCTTCCCAGTTTTGAAAAATATCACGCCAGTTACCCTGGTACGACAATAAGCGGTGTCCAGCATCATCCTTTAATTTAATTTCGAATTGGTTCCACGGACGACTTGGGTCACCATGTCTTCGACCAAAAGTGATGGGTAAATATTCAGCAGCCAATCTTTCTAGCTGTTGGTCATTAATAGAACTAATAGCGCTAGAAAAGTCTTGTAACGAAATTTGCTCTGGTAATTGAGACAAACGTTTGACGTGCCTGTTGTACACATTGACATTAAAAGTTTGTAATGTAGCAATAAAATCTTTTGCAGATAAGGTGTATTGATTATCAAACACTCCACCTCTTAGATTATTGAACAACGTGTTGGCGTAGTGATGTACAACTACATTTTCTTCGTTGGTAAGTTGGAAACCATCGGATGCTGCCATAATGCGGGCAAGCGCATCTGAACCACAACTGATGCTGTCAAACAAAGCCGCCGACACTTTATTTTGATCAGATAAAGATTGAATTAGTGCACTAACTTGAGTCTGGTTTTGTTCAACATTAGCTATCAACTGCCATTTTTTGCTCTGTTTTGCAGCTAACACGAACTCAACATTAACAAGGTAAGCCCCTCGAACACCGCGTTTTTCGAGTTCTGTTGAAATGTCTGCATTTCGCCAAAACTTTTCAAGTTGTGCAGTACAAAGGAGAACCTTTGGAGAGTCAAAACCCAATGAAAATATTGTGTTAGCTTTTAATGATTCACTTGGCTCAGCACGGTCGGTTATACCCGAATAAAGCGTAAACATAGCCAGACCTGATGGTTGGTTTAATTCGCTCCACTTATAGGCATCTACCAAGTTACTGGAAACGGTTTGTGTAAAACGAGGGGTGCCAGCAGGCAATACATTTTGCAAGCCATCAATCAATTCTACTGAAATGTCTTCTTCGGATAGGTTTTGTAATTCGCACTGGCGACAAAAACCAAACTCATCACTAGTTGTCCAAGTGTAGCGAAACGCTAATGAGAGATCATGATTAATTTCTTCAAAACAAATTTTGTCACCTAATATATTTTTATACAAATTTTGGGTTATCTGGTATTGGTGATTAAAGTCCTTATTAAATGCATCCCATTTAAAGTCTTGACCATTTCTTTTGACTTTCAGCAGGGTTTTGCAGCCAGTGTTAGAGACATTTTCATGTATTACATCCACCGGAGCATAAGGAAATAAAGCCGTTTCTGGCGATACTCGACCAGCAGTTAATCCGCCGGTTGAGGAAACAAATAACCAATGATCGCTATCTGAAATTAAACTAACAAAAAATGGAGCCATGCTCTGTACATTACGGATAGCGTAAAAACGCTCTCCCTGCATATCGATAAATTGGCCTACAACATCACTTTTATTTGGGGCTGAAACTGGCATCGCCACACTCTCTTAAATTGATTTAATTACACGCTGGTAATTTTTGAGCCATAAGACAACCTACGCCATAAAATAGTAACTGATCCAAAACCACTTTAAATGGCTACCAGACTGGAGACTTTTTAGCTGGCGCAGAACAACGTATTTAAGCTTCATTGTCCGCAAAATTGGGAGAACACTAATCTATGTTTGACTTAACGCAATCTAAACAAGCTAAAAGGGACTGAACTTGCGACTAATCAGATTTACAAAAAATTAACAACTTAGGGCAACAAAAAACTAACAACTCAGCATTTTCAAGCTTGCCTAATACAATATTCTTGTTATGTTTGTTAAGACCTTAACCTTCATAAGTATTAAGTTCCCTAACTTTCGTCCGTTCCACCTTTCATCTGTACCGTTTTATCGCATTTGTTAGTGACGAGATTAACCTTTGTGTTACAAATTGATTATATCGTTTACATGGGTAGTAATTCTGTAATTGTAAACAGATGTTAATTTGTACAAAAGACTTGTCCAGCAAGCAATAAACGAGCGGATCGCACTTTTAAAAGATTATTATCGGAGATAACCATGGTAAAAAATAGCGTTAAAAGAATGACGCACATCCTTTCAGCTTCAATTGCAGTAGCTTTGACCTTGAGCCTAGCTGGTTGTGGTGGTGGCGCTGAAACTAATACGGACGTAGCAGCAGTAGATGTTTTGACATCAACTGATGATTGGAGGTTGGTGTGGAGTGATGAATTTGATGGCACCACTATAGACACTTCAAAATGGTCGCATGAAGTTAACTGTGAAGGTGGCGGTAACTTTGAACAACAATGCTACACCGACAGTTCTGAAAATTCTTTTGTTGCTGACGGCATGTTAAATATTGTCGCTAAACCAGCTGAGGCAGGAGCAGAAAAACCGTACACATCAGCACGTATGGTCACTAAAAATAAAGGCGACTGGACATACGGCCGTTTTGAAATGCGTGCCAAACTCCCGTTTGGACAAGGTACTTGGCCTGCATTCTGGATGCTATCTACCGATGAAGTCTATGGCAGTTGGCCGAAGTCTGGCGAAATAGACATCATGGAGGCAGTTAATTTAAAAGAAATTAACCCAGCCGGCGAAGTAGAAAATTCAACAGTTGGTCAGTTATATTATGGTACTGGAGGTGTTGATCAAAATGGTCAATTTACTAATTCAGGTACTCAATATGATAATATTGATGGTTCAAACCCTGCCGATGACTTTCATACCTATTCCGTAGAGTGGCAAGAAGGTGAAGTTCGTTGGTATGTAGACGGATATTTGTTCCAAACACAAATGATGTCAGAAGTAAGATTTAATAGTAAAGGTCAAGCAGTTGGACTTGTTCACAGAGGCTGGTTTGCCGAGTACTATAACATCATTTCAGGTAATCTTGAGACACAATGGGATGCCGCACCTTTCGACCAAGACTTTCATATTCTACTTAACTTAGCTGTTGGCGGTGCTTACGCGGGCAACGTTAATAATGCGGCTAACTTTACTGATGGTATTGACACTGCTGCATTTGAAAATGGTCAAACTTATGAAATTGATTACGTTAGAGTCTATGAGTGTGCTTCTAACCCATCAACAGGCGCAGGTTGTGAAACTATTCGAAATAATTATAAGGTTGAAGCATCAGAAGATGCCCCAACCGGTGCATTAGTTCTGGGTAAAGCGCCTACTCCTACTCCCCCAACCCCTGAGTTTGCTGTACCTATCACTATTTTTGATGATGCAGAAAATCCTCTCTGGGGATTTTTTGATTCTAGTGGCAACACCACTCCGGAAGTCGTTACAGATGATGCTGATCATGGCGCAGTAGCCGAGTTTAGAATCCTTGACAATGCAGGCGCTGTACTAGGTTTTAATAGTCGTGCTGAATTTTCTCCAGACGGTGTACCATTTAATGCTGCAGCAATGCTTACCACTGGTAGTCTGTCGTTTGAAATGAAAGTAGTCTCTCAGCCTTCAAGTTCGACGGTGTGGAAACTTAAAGTGGAAGGTGACAACAACACATCAGCAGCAGAAGTGGCTTTAAACACAAGCGACGAAGGTCTTGACCCAGCTGAAGGTGATTGGCAAACCTATACATTCAGTTTATCTGATTTATCTGATGCCGGCGTAGACATCAGTGCGATTGACGTCTTAATGGTATTCCCAGCTTGGCAGACAGGTGAAGGTGCAGTTTATCGTTTAGATAATGTGACTATTTCTGAACCTGATGGTGATTCTGGTCCTAGTTTATCTGCTTTTAACGGCGCTGAAAATCCTCTTTGGTCACTTTGGGATTCGAGTGGCAGCGGTGGATTTGCAGTAGTTGACGATCCAGAAGAAGGCGCGGTAGCCGAATTTAGTATTACCGGTAATGCTGGCACTGTATTAGGTTTTAATAGCAGAGCTGAAGTTTCACCAGACGGTGTGCCCTTCGATGCTTCATCTTTGCTGACCACTGGAACACTGTCATTCGATATGAAAGTTGTTACAGCACCAGCTGATGGCACCCCATGGATATTGAAATTAGAGGCGGGTGGTAACACTTCTAATTCAGGCGATATCGTATTAAACACTAGCCAAGAAGGCATTGACCCAGTCACGGGTGTATGGCAAACATATACTTTTGATCTAATCGCTCTCTCTGATGCTGGTCTAGACTTAAGTGCAATTGATCTCATTATGGTGTTCCCTGCTTGGGGTTCTGGTGACGGTGCAGTATATCGCATTAATAATGTGTCTATCTCTGGCCCTAGTGACGGTTCAACAGCACCTCGATTAGTTGCCTTTGAAGACGTCAATAATCCTCTTTGGTCACTATGGGACTCCAGTGGTAGCAATGGCTTTGATGTGGTTGACGATTCAGAAAAGGGTGCGGTTTCGGAATTTAGTATTACCGGTAATGCTGGCACTGTTTTAGGTTATAACAGCCGTGCTGAAGTTTCACCAGACGGTGTGCCCTTCGATGCTTCATCTTTGCTGACCACTGGAACACTGTCATTCGATATGAAAGTTGTTACAGCACCAGCTGATGGCACCCCATGGATATTGAAATTAGAGGCGGGTGGTAACACTTCTAATTCAGGCGATATCGTATTAAACACTAGCCAAGAAGGACTCGACCCAGTAACAGGCGTATGGCAAACATATACATTTAGCGTGCTTGCTTTATCTGATAGCGGCTTAGACATAAGTGAGATTGACCTCATCATGGTATTCCCAGCTTGGGGATCGGGTGACGGCGCAATATATCGCATTGATAATGTTGTTATTGGCAATTAAACCGTAGAGGCAAAAAGTGTGTTGTTTGTTTATAAACAACACGTTTTTAAATCAATGTATCAATAAGAATTCGTAGTTTTTGGTCAGATATAGGTAGCATTAATTTACTACTGAAAGATAAATCTGAAACTAGTTGAAAACAAAAGTAGGGCAATTATGAAAGATATTACCTTCAATAAAACAAGACTAGCAGTAGCAGTTTCTATGCTGTTGGGTGCAGGTGCAGCACCAGCGTCATTTGCACAAGAAGCAGATACCACATCCAATGACGTTGAAGTTATTCAAGTAAAGGGAATTCGAGGCAGTTTAGCTCGTTCCATGGATATAAAACGCGAGGGCACAGGGGTTGTTGACGCCATTTCTGCCGAAGAAATGGGCAAGTTTCCTGATACTAACTTAGCCGAATCATTACAACGTATTACAGGTGTTACTGTAAGTCGTCAAAATGGTGAAGGCAGCCAAATTACTGTACGTGGTTTTGGTCCTGACTTTAACTTGATGACACTAAATGGTCGTCAAATGCCAGGAACGGGTAATAGTCGTTCTTACAACCTAGAAAACTTGTCTTCTGCCGGAGTGAGTGCTTTAGAAGTATACAAAACTGCTCGTGCTGAATATCCAAGTGGTGGTATTGGTGCAACAGTTAATATCGTTACTACTCAGCCACTAACTTCTCCTGGATTGAAATATTCAATTTCAGGCAAAGGAATATACGACACTTCTAATGTTGAAGGTGACGATGTAACCCCAGAGTTGGCAGCACTGTATAGTAATACTTTTGCTGACAATACTATTGGTTTGGCGATATCTTTGTCTCACCAAGGTCGTGATTTTCAGCAACAAAGCGCAAACATCCCTGGTTGGCAGGCCGACCAAGGATTAGGTGGAGCCACTGGCGACGATGCCATTGACTTACGCGGAACAGATGCAGAAGGTGAAAAGTTAGGACATACTTATTTTCCTAGACAAATATCCTACGATATTGCTGACGTACAGCGCACTAGGAACAATGGTCAAGTCACCTTACAGTATGCACCAACTGATGCTATGACGTTCAGTTTAGATTACACACGTACAGAAGCACAAACAGCGACTGAAGCTCGTGGTTTTGGTATTTGGTTTAACTGGGGTGGCAACATCACCAATTATCAGTTAGATGAAAATGGTACTGCCATTAACTTTACTGAAACGGCTAATGATTGGGCTCATTCTGTAGGTGCCAACACACTTATAGTTGAGGCCGAGTCTGTTGGTTTTAACTTTGATTGGCAATTAACTGACGATATCCATGTGGAATTTGATTACCATGATTCTTCGAATTCAACTGACACTGGTGGTGATAGAGGCACAGGTTATGCGAGCAGTATCATCGTTGCACCTAATAATATCGTTAACAAAACTTATGATTATTCAACAGGTGAAGTACCTAACTATGCTATTACCTGGCCAAATGGAGCAACTGAAGCAAGTCCAAATGACTTCGACCCACTTTTTGGCCAATTCAGTAAAAGTGAAGGTGAATCAACGGTTAAACAATTTCAGTTCCATAGTGAATGGGTCAACCCTGACGATGGATTCCTAGCTAACATTAAATTTGGTGTGGCGTCTACAGAACAAAGTATCGGTGGCTTTGGTACCGGCAGCGGTAACATTGGACCTAATGGGTACTTGGGTAATCAAGCTGTTTTTCCAGACAGTATGTTCACCCGTCAAGATACAGGTAATTTCCTAGATGCATTAGATGGTGGTGGCAGTGATTTAACCACTAATTATTATTACACCTTTGATACTGCAGAAACGATTGCCCGTATGGTGAACTTTTTTGACAGTGTACCTCTTGACCCCTTCGATACTGATTTATCCAGCACTAACTCCGGGCAAGTAACTGAAGAAACATCCAGCGTTTATTTACAAAGCGCTTTATATTTTGAAATCGCCGATATGCCTGTTGATATTAATCTTGGCATAAGATACGAGCAAACAGACGTTGTCAGTGATGTTTTACAAAGTGTTGAGGACATTATTGTTTGGTCTAACCCCACAGAGTGGCAGTTACGAAATGTACCTGGTGATAGACAAGACGTATCTTTTGCTGGTGAACATGATGTGACTTTACCTAGCATTGATATCAAAGTTTTAGTCACCGATGATATCGTGGCACGTATGTCCGTAGGTAAATCTATTACTCGAGCGCCACTAGGTAACTTAGTAGGCATTCGCAGTTTGACTGGCAGTCCTAAGCCGGGTAGCAGAAACGGTAGCCAAGGTAATACTAATCTACTACCTTTTGAATCATCAAACTTTGATGTATCTGTTGAATATTACTACGCAGACGCTAGTTATGTATCCTTGGGTTATTTTAGTAAAGATGTGAAAAACTTTATTACTAATACTACCACTGGCACAGAGGTGGATGGTCTAAGAGATCCCATTGCCGGTCCAAGAGCAGCGCAAGCAGTGTCTGACTTAATAGCGGCTTCTGGCGACCCAAGCTTTGTTCCTGCTGACGGTGATGTCTGGCAACAAATTATCGATAATGGTGGCGGTGAGTTTGACCCTATTACTGGAAATACTGTTGTTTTTCAAAACAGCGATGATCCTTTAATAGTCTGGGATGTTAGCCAACCCACGAATGGTGATACTCGTAAAGTTGACGGTGTTGAGTTCGCAGTTCAGCACATGTTTGGTGAAACTGGCTTCGGCAGTGCGTTTAACTTCACATTGGTAGATGGCGATGTGGAATTTGATGTGGAAAGTTTTGGTTCTCAGTCTCCATTGGTTGGTTTGAGTGATTCAGCTAACTTCAATATCTTCTATGAAAAAGACGGTTTATCGGTCAAGGTCACCTACGCTTGGCGTGATGATTACCTCATTGGTGTCGGCCAAGCTCAGGGAAGCTCTGAAGGTCCACCGCAGTTTGGTAAAGAGTACGCGCAAACTGATATCAGTGTGAATTATGATGTCACTGATGAACTCACAGTTTTCTTTGAAGGTATTAACCTTACTAATGAAACTGAACAAGGTTACGGACGTTACGAAGAGCAGTTTTTGTTTGCTCGTCAATACGGGCCGCGTTATGCCTTAGGAGCTCGCTATACCTTTTAAGGTGTAGCTAGCAATCAAAAGACCGCTGATTTCAGCGGTTTTTTTGTATTTTTAGTCTAATGATCAATAGTTTCACGTATCATAGGTCTCTATTGTTTTTTAATACGTATACAAAAATAGCTTTTAATTTTTTTGAATAATTTGGAGTGTTAAAATTGGATAACGAAGTCCGAGAAATCACTATTGTAGGTGGTGGCACAGCGGGTTGGTTAACAGCCGGAGTGATTGCCGCCGAACATATGGCAAATTCAGACTCAGGGGTTAAGGTAACCTTGGTTGAATCTCCTGATGTCAAGCCTATTGGCGTAGGTGAAGGCACATGGCCTACAATGCGTGGCACGCTTCAAAAGATGGGTATTGATGAAACAGAATTTTTTCGTGAATGTGATGCTTCATTCAAGCAAGGTGCAAAATTTGCTAAATGGGTCACAGGCGCAGAAGATGATTTTTACTATCATCCACTAGTATTACCTGAAGGCTTTGAAAAAATTAATTTAGCCCCTTATTGGCAGCCCCAATCAGATAAAGTGTCCTTTGCAGATGCGGTGAGTTTTCAAGGACATCTTTGTGAAAAGGGTCTCGCACCAAAACAAATCACTACCCCAGAATACGCTCATGTTGCTAATTATGCTTATCACCTAGATGCAGGTAAATTTTCTGCTTTTTTACAAAAGCACTGTACTGAGAAATTAGGTGTTAGGCACATTTTAGACCATGTCACTGAGGTTAATTCTGCACCTAATGGCGATATTGCTTCCGTTGGCACCAAATTACATGGCGATATCACAGGTGATTTGTTTATTGACTGCACTGGTTTTAAATCGTTGTTACTAGGTAAACATTACAGCATTCCATTTATCAGTAAAAAACATATTTTGTTTAATGACACAGCATTGGCTGTGCACGTACCTTATCAAAATGAAAACGATGCAATCGCTTCACATACTATCTCCACTGGACAAAGCGCTGGTTGGATTTGGGACATTGGTCTGCCTTCTCGCCGAGGTGTTGGCCATGTATTTTCATCTGCCCACACCACTGTTGAAAAAGCAGAGAAAGAATTACGTGATTACATCAGGCCTACGTTAGGCAAAAAAGCCGATGAGATAAGTATTAGGAAAATACCTATCAATCCTGGGCATAGAGAGGTTTTTTGGCATAAAAACTGTGTAGCAGTAGGGCTTTCTGCTGGTTTCTTGGAACCTTTAGAAGCATCAGCACTAGTTTTAGTTGAGCTATCAGCTGCCATGATAAGTGAACAACTACCTGCCAATCGTGATGTAATGGATATCGTAGCAAAACGCTTTAATAAAAAATTCCTTTATCGCTGGGACAGGATCGTTGACTTTCTAAAGTTACACTATATTTTAACTAAAAGAACTGACACTAAATATTGGCGAGACAATTGTTTAGCTGAATCCATCCCTGAAGACTTGCAAACACTATTAAAGCTGTGGCGTTTCGAATCACCTTGGCAACTCGACTTTGATCATGCTGATGAAGTATTCCCTTCCGCTAGTTATCAATACATACTATATGGGATGGGTTTTGAAACTTCTGCTCGGCATACCACAAGGCGCTCAGATAATATTGACTTAGCTCAATCGACATTTCAAAAAAATGCGCAGTTAACTCAAAAATTACTTGCCGGGTTACCTAATAATCGTGAGTTAATTAATAAGATAAAACAATATGGCTTACAAAAAATCTAAAGGATAATACATGCCCAATCATCAATTATTGGATAACATCAATCACAAAGATGTCCATGTAATCACAGAACGTAAACCGGAGTTTGGTGATAACAGCAGTTATAGCCATGTGTTTATCTCCGAGTTTCGAGATGTGCAAGCCCACTACCCCATATTTCTTCAAAAGAGTGCCCAAACAGGTCAATTTGAAGTCATCGCTTTGCTTGGTCTAGCCGGTGAAGAAAACTTGTTTTTAAACGACACCGGATGGCAAGCCAGTTATATTCCCTTGAGTATTCAAAGACGGCCATTCCTAATCGGTTTTCAAGAGAACGCCGAAGACGGTGTGGTCAGCGAAGAACCGGTTGTGCATATCGATATGGACAGCCCAAGAATTAGCTACAACCAAGGCGAAGCAGTATTTCTTCCTCAAGGTGGTCAGAGCCCTTATCTGCAACAAGTCAGTGCTACTTTGATGGCCATTTACCAAGGCCACCAAGAAACTAAGAGCTTCATTGATAGCCTACTGCAACATGAACTCATCGAGAGTGTCGAAATTAAAGTCACTTTAGACGATGAAACAAATCATGCAATGGATTTTTTGTATACGATTAACGAAGAAAAAGTAGCACAACTTTCCGACGTTGCTGTGGCTGATTTACACCGATTAGGTCATTTAAAAGCCATTCATATGATTTTGGCTTCTATGCCAAATATGAGTCATTTAATAACCTTGAAAAATCGTCAATTAAAATAAACAATGTTTGAAATCAAACAATCAATTCAAGAGATCGCTGGGGCTACAAACAAAAGTTTGACTTCTGAGTTACTTTGCTCAACCACACCTGTAGTGTTGCGTGGCTTAATTAAAGATTGGCCTTTGGTAACACAGGCTAATATGTCTAACCACGCAGCTCAAAATTATCTAAGAAAACATTATAATCAAAACAAAATTCGCACCTTTTTAGCAGATGCGAAACACCAAGGTCGTTTTTTTTACAATGATGACTTAAGTGGATTTAACTTTACTCCCACAACCACCACGTTTGATAAAGTCTTGGATGATTTAGCTGAGTATGAACATCTGCTTAATCCTCCTGGATTATATATGGGATCTACTTCAGTGGACCACATTTTACCAAATTTCAGACACGATAATGACTTGCCGCTATTGGTTGATAATCCCTTAGTGAGTGTGTGGGTTGGTAATCAATCGCGTATTGCTGCCCATTATGATGTTACCGACAACATCGCCTGTGTGGCCGCGGGTAAAAGACGTTTTACTTTGTTTCCACCTAACCAGTTAGACAATTTATACATAGGACCACTGGATTTTACACCAGCTGGGCAATCGGCTAGTTTAGTCGATTTTGCGCAACCTGATTTAATCAAGTATCCAAAATTTGTAGAAGCGATGCAACATGCACAAGTAGCTGAGCTCGAAGCTGGAGATGCTATTTTTATACCTAGTATGTGGTGGCATCATGTAGAAGGTTTGAGCCGCTTTAATGTGCTAGTGAATTACTGGTGGCGACAAGTTGATATACAGATGGGTGCACCTATGGACGCATTAAATCATGCCCTACTCAGTATTCGAGATTTACCTCAAGCACAACGAGATGCATGGCGAGATCTGTTTGAGCATTATATCTTTTCCCCAAAAGAACAACGTCATATTCCAAGTGAAAGAAGAGGGGTACTCAATCCTATTGACGAACAATTAGCCCGCAAATTACGCGCCTCTTTAGTGAATAAACTTAATAGATAGACACTTAATATTTATTCAACATTTAAAAACGTTTGTTCTAGTATGCTATGGGGCTAAGACATCTAGCCTGCCTAGCTATTATCTTCTAGTTATTCACGAACTGATACGTGTTTTTCTTGGTAATCAGGTAACTGTTAACCATGCATATTACGATGGCGGAAGTGACAATAACCAACTTTTCAAATAATTACATCATATGAATAGTAGCGGCGGTTCGAGCCAATCCAAGGCAACAACAAAACCGATAAGGTTGAGCAGAAATCCGTTTGTTACTATCACAACACACCTTTTCTTTCTAACTCTCCCTAACCTTCCGGATACTTTCCAACTCAATTTTACCAAGTAATCGAACAATACAGCATTTTACATAAACCATAAAAACTAGGATGAAATTAATTTAGTTACGTATCCTGTGGAATTTTGCAACACCATCAGACGAGTACGCTCATGATAATCAGAGGTTAACTCATCAGCTACCACCAGCCATAAAATAGCAAAGTAGTAAAGACCAGATAAAAAATAACGAACCAGCAATAAAAAATAAAATGGAAGCTTTCTCTTTGACCTTGAGTTAATCGTCACATTAAGAAATAAATCACACCTACTGCTACACCACCGCGAAACATTTATGGTTTACGTCATCCCCATTTTAATTTAGCTTGACTTAACACAACTTGAAATACAGTCTGTCAAAGTGTTATGTCATCGGTCAATCAAGATAATACGCTAAGTAATTCCAGCAACGCAGTTATGTAAATAAGCCACAGATTAACTTTTTGAAAAGGTGTATTTTGTCTTAAGGGTTTATTTCAAAAATGTTGTTGTTCGTTCATTAAAACGCCCACTTTCATCCGTTAAGGAACGGATAAAAAAAAAGGACTAGTAGAAAAATATTTCTATATATCTCGGCACTCACAACTGGATTCAAACCGACTCTACATAGAGAAAAGTAATCAACCATACAGAAACGATAAGTCGTTAAATTTTATAAGTTAAAGTGTGTTTTTACAAAATGGTTACATTTAAAACCTGTTTATCAACTGCTACTAAATACTCTATCCTACCTATCTCACATTGAGTCCATCCTAGCTTGTTTAGATTGTGTAAATTCTATAGTGAAATATTGTTAGCTCCATATTTAAACATTTTATTAACAAACAAACTGCTCAGCCAAAATCTTGGCAGCAACGGGTCTTTTAATGTCATCAAATTTGTCTATCGAAGCATCAAATCAAATCAATGAATGCGCCGAAACATCACCCTATCCAAGCATGTTAATCGACTTACAAGCGAGCATGACCACAGAAGAAAAAATTGGCCAAATGAGTCAGTTTTTTAGTCATGGTGAATATATTTCTGAACATCTGGCTGAATCGATTCGTCAGGGCCGAGTAGGCTCTGTTTTAAATGAAGTCAGATTACACACAGTTAATGAATTACAACGACTGGCAGTTGAAGAAAGTAGACTAGGTATTCCTTTGTTGGTTGGACGCGATGTGATTCATGGTTTTAACACTATATTTCCTATCCCATTAGGCCAAGCAGCCAGTTGGTGTTCTGAAACAGTTAAACAATGTGCTCGAATTAGCGCACTAGAAGCAGCGACTGTTGGAGTTAATTGGACTTTTGCACCGATGATCGACATTAGCCGAGATCCTCGTTGGGGAAGAATTGCAGAAAGCTTAGGCGAAGATCCTCATTTATGTTCGGTCTTAGGCGTTGCTATGGTCGAGGGTTTTCAAGGTGACGCCTTGCACAAAGATGGCAATATTGCTGCCTGCGCTAAACATTTTGCAGGATATGGCGCTGGTGAAAGTGGTCGTGATTACAGCACCGTTAATATCCCAGAAAATGAATTACGCAACGTCTATCTGCCCCCTTTTAAAGCTGTTGCCGATGCGGGTGTCGCTACTTTTATGTCAGCTTTTAACGATCTTAACGGTGTACCTGCCTCAGGCAATAAATGGTTAATGACTGACATTTTGCGTCAAGAATGGAACTACCCCGGTTTTGTGGTCAGCGATTGGGAGTCAATTCAACAGTTAACAACGCATGGCTTCAGTAAAGATAATAAAGACGCCGCTTATGAGGCTGCAAATGCCGGTATTGACATGGAAATGGTCAGCACCACATATCTTGATCACTTACCTGACTTGCTAGCGCAAGGCCATATAAGCATTCAACAAGTTGATACTGCAGTCACAAAAATATTGCAACTGAAATGGCAACTGGGCTTATTTGATTCTCCTTATACTGATGCAAGTATGTTGCCTGTACCACTTAATCCAGAGCATTTACAGATTGCCAAAGACGCTGCAATAAAAAGCTGTGTACTCCTCAAAAATGAAAACAATATTCTTCCACTATCAGCAGAATCATTACACTCAATTGCTATAATTGGACCCTTAGCCGATGATCCATATGAGCAACTAGGTACTTGGATTTTTGACGGTGACTCCCAGTACAGTCAAACCTGCCTGCAAGCTATTGAACAGCTGTTATTGGGACAAGTTAGTATCAAACATGTCAAGGCTATGCAGACATCTCGGAGTTACAATCAAGCCGACTTCAAACAGGCAGTTGATTCAGCGTCTGCTGCAGATGTAGCCGTCTTAATCTTGGGAGAAGAGTCTATCTTGTCAGGAGAGGCCCATTGTCGAGCAGAGATTGGTTTACCCGGCTGCCAAGAACAGTTAATCGATGCTATTGCCCAAACAGGCACACCCATTGTGTTAGTAATCATGGCGGGTAGACCGTTAACGATCGAAGATATTTTACCAAAGGTTGATGCAGTTTTATTTGCATGGCATCCAGGTACGATGGGGGGGCCAGCCATTGCGGACTTATTATTTGGCAAAGCCTATCCTTCAGGAAAACTGCCTGTTACTTTCCCCAGAAAAGTAGGACAGGTGCCTATTTACTATGCACAAAAACACTCTGGTAAGCCCGCAACTGAAGCGACATATGTGCACATGGATGATATTCCCGTGCGATCACCACAAACCTCACTCGGCATGGCTGCTACTCATTTAGATACGCACTTTAGTCCTTTATTTCCTTTTGGTTTTGGCCTTTCTTACACTCAGTTTCACTATCAAAACCTTGAAATTAGTAGCAAAACATTACACTTAGGCGAAACATTAACGATTAAAGTATTGTTGACAAACACGGGCAAAATAGAAGGTGAAGAAGTAGTACAACTGTATATCCGTGATCTGGTGGGCAGTGTGACTCGTCCAGTCAAAGAATTAAAAGATTTTAAGCGTGTAAAACTCGCTGCGGGGGAAAGTGATTACATCACCTTTGACTTGTGCACTGATAAACTTGCCTTTTATGACAGAAATATGCAACTCAATATAGAGGCCGGTCAATTTCACCTTTGGGTAGGGGGTTGTTCACAAACTGGGCTGCGGGATGAGTTTGAGATAATAGATGATTAATAGACGCAAAGATAAATCGTTAGAAAATAAAGTACAGGCTTTATTAGACATAATGACACTCGAGCAAAAGGTGGGTCAAATGACCCAAGCTGAACGCACCACGTGTTCACCAGAACAAGCTAAAAAATTTCATATTGGCTCAATACTTAGTAGTGCTGGCTCTTGTCCAGGCAACAACCACCCTCAAGAATGGGTAGAAATGAATGACACCTATTGGGTGGCATCAACCTATAAAGATGAACATCATTTAGGTATTCCTATCTTATATGGATTAGATGCCGTTCATGGTAACAACAATGTCAAAGGGGCAACGGTGTTTCCACACAATATCGGTTTAGGTGCCGCTAATGATACCCACTTGATTAAAAAAATAGCCCAAGTCACAGCAAAAGAGGTGCTTGCCACAGGTGTTGATTGGACATTTGCTCCCAACTTAGCAGTGTCTCGTGACTATCACTGGGGTCGAAATTACGAAAGCTTTTCTGAGACTCCCGCTATAGTGCACAGTTATGCCGCTAAAATAGTACAAGGGCTGCAAGGTGTGTTATCCGATGGAAATGTTATGGCTTGCGCAAAACATTTTATTGGTGATGGAGGTACTCATCACGGTATCGACCATGGTGACACCCAGTTAAACTTTGAAGAGCTAAAAGCTTTACATATTCGCCCCTTCCAAGCCGCTATAAAAGCTGGGGTATTGAGTGTGATGGTATCATTTAGTAGTTTGAACGGTGATAAATGTCATGGACATAAATTTTTATTAGTCGACACATTAAAAGAGAATATGGGGTTTGACGGGATATTGATCTCTGACATGCAAGGCATCGATTATCTAGAGGACGATTTTTATCTAGCTGTAGCAAGAGGTGTCAACGCTGGGATCGATATGTTCATGGTACCAAGAAACTGGCAGCTTTTTACTGAACATTTACTCAGTCATATTGAGCTAGGTACGGTGCCTATAACTCGGATTGATGATGCAGTTAAACGTATTTTATCTGCTAAGTTTACTTTTGGTTTATTTGATAAGCCCCGCCCAACACTTAGAAAATGGTCTAATCACGCTTCGTTTGGTAGCGATGAACATCGCCAAGT
>OOEC01000024.1_pt1 | contig 17426 bp, 13 predicted proteins | sample 1670421 | NCBI WGS metagenome assembly OOEC01 (sample SAMEA98148418, study PRJEB22522) | marine metagenome | biome: marine biome; feature: marine water body; material: sea ice | place: Arctic Ocean | collected 14-Sep-2015 | depth 1.435 m
GGCTCACGTTGGCCAGGAAAGCCGCGGCAGCCCATTTCGGACCACACTGTCGGATCCCACTTGCATGACCAAGTTTTGGAGCCATTTTATGACCCCCAAAACGGTGCTCATTATGGATTCGTTTCAATGTTGGTGGGCATTTTTTTTGTTGCCCTTGGGTGCGGAAATTGTTGTTCCCACTCTCTCATCGGTTAAGCGATTTCAATAGCATAGGGTTGCAGCAGCTCCGTTCGTGTGTCGATCGTGGTGGAACCACCAGCATTTCTCAAGGAGATGCAACACATAAGAGTGTGTGTGTGCATGTGTATATATATACAAATCCACATGCGCGGTTCTACAAGTTTCGCATACATATGTTCCAGTGTGTGGCAAGCACATATGCGCCTGCGTGTGATGACCCAGCTCATCCTTGAGACTATTCCAGGTGCGTTATGGCGCTGCTGGCATTCACATTCGATCTAGCTTGTTTCAAGGCGCAGTTCTATGTGAATGCGAATGTGCATGCCATCTCGTGCCACTCCAAGTCATCGTAAACATGATTCAGTAACACACATTATAACTCCTTGCCTCGCTCTGCTTGTTGCCTTCCACATGTGGCCGTCGCAGTCAGACGAGTTGGTTGCATGGCGCAGTCATCACAGCCAGCAACCATCGTGTCTGACTGCGACGGCCACATGTGGAAGGCAACAAGCAGAGCGAGGCAAGAGAATATAATGTGTGTTAATGGATCGTGTTTACTATGACATGGAGTGGCACGAGATGGCATGCACATTCGCATTCACATAGAACTGTGCCTTGAAACAAGCTAGATCAAAGGTGAATGCCAGCAACGCCACAACGCATCTGGAATAGTCTCAAGCATGAGCTGGGTCGTCACACGCATGCGCACCAGTGCTTGCCACACACTGGAACATACGTAAGCGAATCTTGTAGAATCGCTGTGCAGAGTTGTTGCCTTCCACATGTGGCCGTCGCAGTCAGACGCTTGGTTGCATGGCGCAGCATGACCTGTGTTGCCTCCGTGGTATCGAGCGCGGGTGCAGAGCATCACCGAAGGTCAAGTGCAGGCAGCACAGATCGACACCACAGCAGCAACCTGCCACGCATATCTACCAGCGGATACGGGTGAGGGTGTGCAAGCTGGGGCTGATGCGGACATAGCTTCTGAAGCATCAGGTGGGGATCCGTCGTTGGGTCGGCGGCGGTCCGTCGTTCATCTCGTCCGCAAGCAAGTCGGCAAGCGCCAACTGCTGACACCCACCACGCGGAAGCCGGTGACACTCTTCAAGGAAGGATTTTGGAGCACGGAATTTGACACGAGAGCCTTGCACGAGATAGTTTTCCGAGCAGCGCAAACATTGCAGGTCATTCTGTTTGAATAAAGCATTTTGCGCGTGTGCACAGTTTTATGCAAGGAAGGCCATTGTTCAGGTATGCAATTGCATGGCTGGTTTCTTCCAGTTTTCTTCTGAAGGTAACTTGCTGTGCACGCTGCGATCACAGTCTTGTCACACTGTGTGCTCACAGGTTGTTTCTTTCAGACGCCAGGTGTGTCTTTTGCGTGCAGTCGAGATGGAGCTGATGGAGGACTTGAAGAGTTAACTCCAGACAGTACTGAACCGCGGGTCAGTCACAGAATCGGAGCGTTTGGGCAAGAAGTTCGAATATTGTGTGACGTGCATGAGCGGAGGACAGCAAGCTTTGATTGCATTGCTGATCAATGCAGTTTTGCTGTAGCCCTGTTGTTGCAAAGAAGTTCGGATCGCATTAATGTTGTTTGGAGAGGACTCTGCTACGTATGCAATCTTGCATGCACGGCTGCGGCCGGCAATCCAGATCGACATGATCTTCTTCGGTTCCGGAGAAGATCGTGGCCGATGTTATGCGTCGACGTATGGAGTCAGTGCTCAGGATTGAATGACTGACCTTCCAGATGAGGATGTTCCCGCTGGAAAGTTGGGTGTCCCGTGCTTGAAATAATGACTTGCCTCCATTGCAAAGAACGCATCCCACATGCTTGCCATGCTCAGTCTCCAAAGCCAAAACAGTTACATGTGCACGTTGGGCTGTAACAGTTTCATCACATACGAGTTCATAAAGTAAGCCGCAGCGGCGCTGAACACGCGTCGCAGGGTCCGTGGAGTTTGCTTGTCGTGCAAAGGAGACCTGGGGCCAGGGCTCACAGGCGTTCGTTTTTCACAACCTATGATCTTTGGCACATTGCTGGCCACGTCGAAAACTCTCTGCCTTCCGGAGGTCACGATGTGGATCTCCGCGAAAGGCTGTCTCTGTTCGCTCAGAACATGCAACTGCAAACCGCTAGTTCCAGCAGCCAGTAATGCTTGGGTGGAAGATGTGCGGCTGGTCTTTGGCGAACAACATCGCTGACACCAGTAGGAAGCACGACAGAGGCTTTGCGAAGGTGGCCATCCACAACCCGCTGATCCTCGCCAACTACAAGACACCAGAGAAGACATGGTCCAGATTGAATACAGAGGAATGTGAGGCTTTCTGGGAGAAGCGACAGGACAAGTCTTGCCGTCGGCATGTGAAAGCAAAACCTAACAGGTGATAGCATGTTGGTACACTCTGATTGACAGTTGGTACGATGGCATCCCACCGCTGCGAACTCAGTTGGACTTGAGATCCAAGTTCGTGAACGAGTTCATGTTCGCTTTGCCTTTGTCCCTACGGTTGAGGCGAGGTTCGTCGGACCCGGCCGTTTGCCTAATGTAGATATCAATGCTGACGAAGCAACGGGCACTAGGCCCTTGGTGGCGAATGTCATTCACACCAGACTGCGTAGGCTTGGCTACTTGAGGAGGACAGACTCCACGTGCCTCATTGTCGTGCATAGCTGCAATCGTTATGGTTTGACTCTTGTTTGATGCTACAGCATCGTTCAGCATTCACGTGATATCGAGTCACACCTGAACAGTAGTTTTTGGTTCGGCGCACATGTTCGGACTTGCTCGTCTGATGCACCTGTATTCTTAAGTCTTCTCATTGCTTCTCCTTTCTTGTGATTCCCTGCAGGTATATTTGCAGACGACTTTGTGGAAAGACTTCCCCACGACAACCGTTGAGAAGGGCAGCCTCGAGTGTCTTGAGGTTACCACCGACACTTTGTCGATCATCGAAGTGATTTGTTTTTCCAACAATTCTCAATTAGAACTGGAAGCTTCACAGCGGAATCCATCCGGGCATTTTTGTAGCCTTTCCGAGGCAACCCGCGTGGAAGAGCATTCTTCGACAGTTCAGGGCGATCGCCAGGAGCTGGCTGCAAAAGGCATGGATCACAGATCCTTGGACAGTTGTTTTAGTGGACCAGAATAGGCGACATGCCGTTGTCGCGTGCGCGAGGGCTTTCGCGCAAATTCTGCTCTCCTCGACAGTGTTCAAACTCGGCATTGTGTTGGATCTCACCGATAGCGCCTCGCCCAACAAGTGCAGCGCGTGCCCGCCTACCATTTTTGGCATGACTACACACTCCGTGGAGCAGCCTTGGCTGAAACATTAGGTTCTGGACAGAATTGGATTGAGTAGCACCTGAGTAACATCGGATCGCGTGAAATCCCTTGCATGAAGGAGTGGTGCGATTGTGCAATTGTCCCTTTGCTCTGCATGGACGCAGCATGGATGTTTCAGGTTGATGCAGGCAGCCCAATGTAGCTCCGTTGTTTCGCAAAGTTCTGACAGACGGCTTGACCGCCTACTGCAAGCAGCGATGCGTTTGACGTTTTCGAAAGACTCTCGTGTTGTCATTTATAATGTGTTCGGAGCTTGATATTTTGCACTGCACCAGAGCAACGCTGAACACCACATCATGCGGAGGAAGTTCCCTGCGTCTTGTGGTGTGTATCGCTGACCAACTGTCGGTTTCAGTACTGCATCCATAATATAAGTTCTTAGTTTGTTTGGTTGAGTGGTTGGCGTATGTAGTAGAACACAGTAATGCACCTGATAGTCCTCCGAACGTTTCAAGGTACAGATTCACATGGGGATTCCGTCGGGCTGTGCTCTCTTGTGAGTAAGTCATTTCGCAAATGAGTGTATCGCGCATCACCTTTGCTTGCTCACGCTGTGGCACTCATGTAGTTGTTGAGTTTGCATCTGAAATCTCTGTTGCAGTTTGTTTGTGAGAAGATCTATGCCTATCATCTCCATGGACGAATGATGATCACATATCAGCTTTGGCTTCATTGTATTGTGCGTGTTACTCCAAGCAGTTACACATTTCGCATATGTCTTCCGCAGCCCAGCGTTGGTGATTGTTGTTTAATAGGTCGTCCCGCCTTCCCCAGCATGCCCCCGAAAGGCAAGGCTCGAGCCACGACTGCAGCACACAGCAGAACAGTGGAGGCAATCCGCGAGCAGAAAAAAACGGCGCAGGTCACTTTGAAGCAGCTGCGTGGTGCGATTAAGCAGGAGCCCAGAAAAAACAATACACGCATGCAGCATATTTCGGTTTGGAGCTAGTGGTCTGCCAGTCATTGAGCGTTGTTCGATGTTCGTTTAGGAGAACCGTCGGCACAGCCGCCTCGTCAAGAAGGCTGCCAAGTTGGCGATCGGGGACCTCGTCGAGATCGCCAACATGAAGGGCATGACTGCCGCAGCACTCGCGGCATCCGAAACCGGAGCACCTGCCCCAGGTAGCACAAGCGGAAGCAGTTGCAGCTCCGGGTCCGCAGGCTCCGCTGGAGGCAGCGTGTCCGCCGCCCTCATTGCAACGGTGGTGAGTAATATTGGCGAGCCCGATGTGGATGCAGACATGGCTGAGTTGGGTGTAGCCGGTGGCGGTGATTCGTAGAGAGGTGCTTGGCGATGCCATCAACAAATGCTATCACCGGCAGACTGCGGAGTGGACACGTCACCCAAGCCAAATTGTTCCTGCTCTGTCCTTGTACATAGTGGTGCTCGCTACAGGTGGCCGTCCCTGTTTTTTGTCTGCATCGGACATGTGCTTGTATATAGATCAGTGCATGCTTGCGGACACTGTGCTACTCCGACGTGTAACATATATGTGCGTGTGAGACAACGAAAACAATGTCTGTCCGTGCATGCTGATTGTTATGTTTTTCGATTGCTACTTTGCTTGACCTGCTCCGACATGGGCGCACCTATGCTATTCATGCATTCATGCTTGGGGTTACATTTGCTGTTTCTCCTTGTAGATTATGGAGGTGATTTGATATGAGGATGAAAGCATTTGACTATCATTGTGATTTGCTTCCACATGTTCACAATCCGCAGAGTGTTCGTGCAGTGTCAAGAAACTCGACCTGACACACGGCACTCCACTCGACAACGCTTGGCTGGAACTGCCCAGGATTTCGCACGGGGCTCATGCCTTCTCTCCCCCCACCCCCCTGTAAAATTCCTGCCCGACCTGGTTGTCAGCATTGCGTCCGTTTGCCAGTCGTTGAGACCTTGCTGCTCGAAGGGGCCTTGAAATCCTGGCCTGTGTGCTCTCTTATGTGTTTCCTTTTAAAAATTTTAATCGAATAGCGCCTGAGAGAGCACGCCTGCACACCCCTACAGTACTTTAGCTGTGCTCTCCCACGCGTTTCCCAGTAAAACGCAGTGTGTTCTCCCCCGGGCCGAGAACACGTGGGGGAACACACCAAAGAGCACGCACAAAAACACAGTTCCTGGCTACTCGTCCGGTCTGTTCAGATGGAGGGCGTCCCGTGCTATTCATCACGGGAGTACAAACTTTGATCATCCATTGTACGTCAGACGCCTATGTCGCTCGAGGATGTGCCCGGCGATGGTGGATTTACAATACTCTTGACCCCTGGTAATGCCACATATTCATTCATGAATGTTGATTGCATTTTTTCACACATCAGTTCGACATCTGCTTCGCGTGAGGAAGTTCCCTACGAAGCTGATTGTAAAAACAACACATTTGGGAGCAGTCTTGAATCTCGTACAACATTTTCTAGCATCTCGTTCAAGCTTTCTAAATGGCTTGTCAATTTTGGCTCAGCTTTCGCATCATGGTGCCAATAGGAAACCGTCGGCCGGAGTTAGTGCAGGCCATGGCCGATGCCAAACAAAAATTGGAGAGCATCAACCAAACTTTGCGACAGGTCACCACTTTGGTTCAATCGCAGCAACGGCGCATGTCTGGGAATTCCACAACTCGTCCAGCTGTCATTGCTCGCCTCATAGCCGACACGCAGGGATTCAATCCACTGGGAATCATGGCTATGCGCATGGCGTTGAAACAGAAGGCGGCGCACGCTCGCTTGCGTGGAGAGACCTTCGGGGCAGATGCAATTCGCGGCTTGCTCGACAAGCCCCACATAGTGGCTGCTGCAGCTCACATGGTGGCAGCATCCCCGGACCACCCGTGGATTTTCAAGGCATCTCGCATGATAGCTGAGGCCGGCGTTTGCCATCGCATGACTGGGCACACAAGCAAAGGTTGCTCGGCAGACGGGCCAAATATTTTGAGATGGTTCCGGGAAGGTTGGCCAGCACATGCTCGGCATGATCTCCACCGACGTTACATGGACAACCTCGACACCAGACCATCTGCCAGGAAGGCCTTCTTCAGGAGATTGCGACGTGTGTGGGGTGTGAATTATGGTAAATTATCTTGTCGAGCTTATATTCCGGCTGATGTTGTTCGAGATAGGGTTTCGTGAAGCAAACACGATTCGAAATCATTCACAAGGCAAGCAATTGGTTCCCTTTTTGACCCCAAAAATGGGCCCAACTTTGGCACCAAAAAAGGGGTCACATGAAACAGTTTTCTTAATAAGTGGTTCCACTTTCTGAGCTCAAAAAGGGTTCCATTTTGAGGGCCTCATTTTGTGTTTGTTTTTGGCCGGTTTGCATTTCACGTTTCAGGTGAGAATCTTCGCACAGTGGCTCCAGTGGTTGCACCACACGTCTTTGCGTGGCAACGACAGTGTTGTAGTGAACATCGACGAGTCAGCTTTGACGAAGTGCTTGCCCCCTCGTCGCGGATACAATTTCTTTGGTTTGCGACGCCCTTCTGCGCACAGAGCCGCGATCTCGAACAAGGAAACACGGAGCCACTCCACCTTGCTCGCTTGCATTGCAGCCGATCCAGACCTGCAGCCACACCTCCCCCAATTCATCTTAACGAAAGACGCGAACTTGTCCCGAGCTGAGAAAGACAAGTTGGATCACCTGCCAGCTCCTTTGTCTTGGGTCAAGGGCTCCCAGGGATGGGTTACTGCAATCAATTTCAAAGATTTGTTGACTGCACTCCGGAGAAAACTCCGTGAGCTCCGACCGGGCAATCCCATTGTATTAATCATGGATTGTGCATGTCAGCACACACAAAGCGGTGTGTTGGCGCATGCGTCACGCCTTGGCTTGCATGTGGTGCTAGTGCCTGCGGGTTTGACTTGGCTTTTGCAACCTCTGGATTCACACACCTTTGCAACATTCAAAGCCACCCTTGCACGGAAACAGACAGCCGCCCGTGCTGCCACAGAGCATGGCTGTATGCTGCCAGCACAGTGGGTGGATGTGGCATCGGCTACCATTCAGGAAGTCTTGGTGCACAGATCTTGGGCACCTGCATTTGTCGACAACGGCTTGGTGGGTGGTCGGCCAGCGCGTCGGGCACGGATACAGGATGAGCTGGGGCAGGCCTTTCCGCTGCCCTTGACACCGCCGGATGTCAATGACATCAAAGTGTTGACAGGCAGCAAATCCATTGACATGAGGAGACTTGTGCTGGCAGCGTCGCTGCGTGCTGCCGTCCGCGAAGAGGCGATGCCGCCGGCGGCAGCTCCATTCGTGATAAGGGCCGTTCCCCTTGTCGGTGGCGTGGTAGCTCGGGCTGCCAGGTTGCTTGGGGCAGGTGTGGTTGCCGCCGAGGGTGCCAGTGGGCCAGCATCAAGTTCAGCAGGAGCGGGCCCAGTGGCACCAGCCCGCCGCACCCGCTCAGGGTCTTTCTATTAGGCCGGAGTGTAGTAGCAATGCGTGACCATGCCCTTTGTATTAGCTTGATTGTTGGTTTGTGATGCCAAGTATTCAACACATGGGGCGTTGTAATCATTGGCAATTGGTTTGTAGGGACTCAGCACATCTGACTGTGCTAGAACAGCTATGTTTTATCAGGGGTGCCTCGCACGTTACACCAAACTCAAACCGTAACTTTAGCTTTGCAATAGCTCCAACTGCCAGCCCCCCTGACCTGCAATATTTGCAGGACACTTACCATCATTGTTTTTTTTCGGCGTTCCATTTGATTCTGAGGTCGACATCATTGTCATGGGGCCAGCCTAGCTTAATCATATGTCGACCATCCTCTTTGTGCAAGCCGCCAGTACCAGCATATCAGGGTAGAGTCACACACTGTTCGCAGTCATGCTTGTCGCCTTGTACTGAGATTGATTGGAAGGGATGTGCGCCACATCCAGTTTCACAGAATGGATATGGATTCGCATATCATCAATGGCTGCGTGACTGCATGGTTTGCTACACCTTCAAACACAACTTGTTTTCTTCAACGTACATGGGTTTGCAAGCGTACAGAGCAAGCGTACAGAGCACACACCACCAACTTGTTTTCTTCAGTTAGAGATGGTGCACCTCAGCGGCATGGAATGTTGTGTACTGGGGGTAGTGTAGAGTTGAATGCTACCTTGGTGATCATCGTGCAATGTGCGACAGCAGAATTATCGCACCGCCTGTGAGTGCATCGTCCATTGTATTTTTGTTATATTCATTTTTCATGTATGTGGCTGGCTCCAGTTCAGTGGTTTTGGATCTCACAGCTTGGCCGGGGCGAATACCAGCTCGTCGAGCTATGCCAGGGAGGCATGTTGAGGATGTTGCTTTGCGGATGAGCATGTCGGTGACGCCGCAGAAACGAAAGCGGCCCCTCGATCAAGACCTTCCTGACGAGGCGCATTGTGCAGGGAGAACGATTTCAAACTCGCTGAGGAAGTTCCCGGCGAGTCCTTGTGGTCACACTCCAGCATCAGGATCGTCTTCTTCATCGTCAAGCTTGGCCTCGTCAGTTCGGCTGCCGATTCAGCCATCTCCAACGTCAGCCCTCGGCAGAGATAGCATCGCCACAGTAGCTTCGGCACATAATGTCGCAAGCTTGATGTCCGACATTGACAGTTCCTTCTTGGCCCGCCTCCATGCGATTGATGAGATTGGTGTCCAGACTTTGGGAGGGAATGCCGATCCCGCATCTCTGGTGCGGAGGCGGTTGAAGGCGAAGGGACCTAGGCCTGAGTCCTTGCCCGAGCCGGTGAGGCTGAGTCGCCAGGTGCAGGACGTTGAGGTTGAACGTCGAACCATGTGGCAAGCGCGGCAAATGTGCGCTGCGGCTTCAGCGAAAACCCGGAAGTCTGGCACCTATGCGAAAGCTCGGGTGAAGGCATCAGCGAATTGGAAGAACTTGCTCGCGGCAGAGCAGTCGGAATGGATTGAAAGAGCTAGGCCGTTGGTGAATGCCCGGCTGGAGAAAACAAAAGATGCGGAGAAAGCAATTGAACGCAATGCTGCACAGGCCATTCAAATGGTTCAAGATGAAAGAGCGCATGGGTGTTTGCTGACTTGGAATGGACCTTGGTTGCAAGACAAGCTGGCGTCGATGCATAAACAATTTGCAGCACAGCCCAAAATCCTCGTGGATAAAGTCTCTTGCATGCCTGATGCCGAAAAGCTTTTTGACACCTTCTGGGCGGTCATGGAAATACACAAGGAAGAACAGGGCTGGGAGGCGCTGACTGCTAGTCTTGAGCTAAGCCTGAAGTCATCGGACGCTGGCCGAGTTCATTTGCACTGCATGATAAGTTTTCCGCCAAACCGGCCTCACTGTGGGGCCGTATCTCGTCGCACAGTGTTTGACCACCGCAGCTGCTCGCACTGGGTCGCTGCAAGCGGTCGCAAAGGCCCCAACGGCCGCTCCAGGTGTCTTCGAGAGGGCCACTACTACCTTCAAGCTCCGAAGATCGGCAAGGTCATCCATCGGACGACATGGCAGAAGCATGAGGAGTTCAGAGTGGATGGGAAATTCATCTTAAATTTGTGGCAGATGCGAAAGATCAGCGACGAGGACTGCAAGATCGAACTCGTGGATAGCCGAGACCGTATCTTCAACAATGTGACGGAGATTGAAAAAAGCTCTGCGGTCGCATACAGGGTCCACATGGATGTGAAATGGAAGAAGGCTCAGGACGACTGGCAGGCCAAACCGTTTCGTCCTGCCAGTGCCGACGAGGTACAGTGGATGTCTCAGTATGGAGACTTACTTCGGAGTCTGGAAGGGTACGCTGTGCCCGCCGTGATGTCTTGCGCACATGTTCCCCGAGGTAACACCTCATTGATGCGGCGATTCAATTTCATTTTGTACGAAGGAGGGAGTAAACTTGGCAAGACTGAGCGAGCTTGTCATTGGTGGGGTGCAACAGAAACATTGCTGCTGAATTGCCAGAATGTTGAGATGCCGAACTTACGAGAGTTCATGAAGGGAAACCATCGAGCCATAGTATTTGATGAAGCAGATTGGCGGATCGTAAGCAACAACAGAGCTTTGTTCCAGGCTTCGCCTCGGCCAGTGATGCTCAGCCAATCACAGTGCAATGAGTCTGCATACAGCATTAACCTCTACCAGGTTCCCCTCATTCTGTGCTCCAACGACTTCTGGAAGGGTTGCGACGATTGGGATGCATGGGATTGGATTAACGCGAATTGCTATCACATCAAGGTGACCCATAAGACTTGGATAGACCCGGAAGATGCTGGGAGTGAGTGACTCTCATCGATTGTACGCCCACGGAGTGGACCTTTTTTTCAGTTGCCCAATCGCGGAGAGCGGTTTGCTGGTGGACGGTGCCCGCACCACAGTGTGTTTTTGGGCAGGTTGGGGTGCTACGGGCATCCCAAGGACGCACTTGTACAGGGACGTGCGTGTAGGTGCTTGTGTGTGGGGACCGGGTGACACAGGCAACCATAGCAGACATATGCGATGGAGTAATCGCATTCAAGCCAAATGTGACATTGCAATTTGAGTTCAATGGTTGCCCACTTAGAGCTAATGATGTTTTTCATGTGCGATTGTTGGTACACTTCTTTCTCTCTGCGTATCATGCGATCGGTGGTTCGGGTGGCTTGGGATGATGTCATTGCAACACAACAGAATGCATTGAACAACCCGCATGAATCATCACGTGTGTGCGCTTTTGGTATTGGACTTCATTGCTGTCAGAGGAAGTTATTGACGGCATGTTCTCCCACTCGTGCACACCATGTCGGTACCATGTTAAGGTTTCGCCTGCATGCTCGTGCATATGACAGCCTTTGCCGCCGACCCCCTGCTGTATATATTTCACTTGCCGCCACACCATGCTGGACAGTTGTTCTTTGCGGGCCATCTGCGGATGCTGCTTTATAGGTGCCATCTGTGCAATGACGCTTTCCCCCGATGGCGGCTGCAGTGCCAAGTACACTTCAGGCTTATTGATCCCAAATGCCTGAAGCGAATCATGGCATTGATGAGTGTCGACACACATGCTGGTGCAGGTTTTGCACTCGACCGAATGCGATTGTCCTAGCAATGTCCACCAACCAGGTGTGGCAACATGTGTTCGGCAAGTGTTTTTGATGGATGCGCGAGTAGGCCGAATGCAATGCAAGCATGATGTGTTGGGCGGGCTGTGCGCAATCGTGCATGAAACGATGCGAGGGGCTTGGGAATCACATGGAATCACATTTGGGTCTTAGCGTTTCGATTGTTGAGTTTGAACCTGTGGCTAGTGCACTGGCCTGGAGGCATGGTTTTCAATGTGCTCTCAGATGTGTTCCCCCACGTGTTCTCGGCCCGGGGGAGAACACACTGCGTTTTACTGGGAAACGCGTGGGAGAGCACAGCTAAAGTACTGTAGGGGTGTGCAGGCGTGCTCTCTCAGGCGCTATTCGATTAAAATTTTTAAAAGGAAACACATAAGAGAGCACACAGGCCAGGATTTCAAGGCCCCTTCGAGCAGCAAGGTCTCAACGACTGGCAAACGGACGCAATGCTGACAACCAGGTCGGGCAGGAATTTTACAGGGGGGTGGGGGGAGAGAAGGCATGAGCCCCGTGCGAAATCCTGGGCAGTTCCAGCCAAGCGTTGTCGAGTGGAGTGCCGTGTGTCAGGTCGAGTTTCTTGACACTGCACGAACACTCTGCGGATTGTGAACATGTGGAAGCAAATCACAATGATAGTCAAATGCTTTCATCCTCATATCAAATCACCTCCATAATCTACAAGGAGAAACAGCAAATGTAACCCCAAGCATGAATGCATGAATAGCATAGGTGCGCCCATGTCGGAGCAGGTCAAGCAAAGTAGCAATCGAAAAACATAACAATCAGCATGCACGGACAGACATTGTTTTCGTTGTCTCACACGCACATATATGTTACACGTCGGAGTAGCACAGTGTCCGCAAGCATGCACTGATCTATATACAAGCACATGTCCGATGCAGACAAAAAACAGGGACGGCCACCTGTAGCGAGCACCACTATGTACAAGGACAGAGCAGGAACAATTTGGCTTGGGTGACGTGTCCACTCCGCAGTCTGCCGGTGATAGCATTTGTTGATGGCATCGCCAAGCACCTCTCTACGAATCACCGCCACCGGCTACACCCAACTCAGCCATGTCTGCATCCACATCGGGCTCGCCAATATTACTCACCACCGTTGCAATGAGGGCGGCGGACACGCTGCCTCCAGCGGAGCCTGCGGACCCGGAGCTGCAACTGCTTCCGCTTGTGCTACCTGGGGCAGGTGCTCCGGTTTCGGATGCCGCGAGTGCTGCGGCAGTCATGCCCTTCATGTTGGCGATCTCGACGAGGTCCCCGATCGCCAACTTGGCAGCCTTCTTGACGAGGCGGCTGTGCCGACGGTTCTCCTAAACGAACATCGAACAACGCTCAATGACTGGCAGACCACTAGCTCCAAACCGAAATATGCTGCATGCGTGTATTGTTTTTTCTGGGCTCCTGCTTAATCGCACCACGCAGCTGCTTCAAAGTGACCTGCGCCGTTTTTTTCTGCTCGCGGATTGCCTCCACTGTTCTGCTGTGTGCTGCAGTCGTGGCTCGAGCCTTGCCTTTCGGGGGCATGCTGGGGAAGGCGGGACGACCTATTAAACAACAATCACCAACGCTGGGCTGCGGAAGACATATGCGAAATGTGTAACTGCTTGGAGTAACACGCACAATACAATGAAGCCAAAGCTGATATGTGATCATCATTCGTCCATGGAGATGATAGGCATAGATCTTCTCACAAACAAACTGCAACAGAGATTTCAGATGCAAACTCAACAACTACATGAGTGCCACAGCGTGAGCAAGCAAAGGTGATGCGCGATACACTCATTTGCGAAATGACTTACTCACAAGAGAGCACAGCCCGACGGAATCCCCATGTGAATCTGTACCTTGAAACGTTCGGAGGACTATCAGGTGCATTACTGTGTTCTACTACATACGCCAACCACTCAACCAAACAAACTAAGAACTTATATTATGGATGCAGTACTGAAACCGACAGTTGGTCAGCGATACACACCACAAGACGCAGGGAACTTCCTCCGCATGATGTGGTGTTCAGCGTTGCTCTGGTGCAGTGCAAAATATCAAGCTCCGAACACATTATAAATGACAACACGAGAGTCTTTCGAAAACGTCAAACGCATCGCTGCTTGCAGTAGGCGGTCAAGCCGTCTGTCAGAACTTTGCGAAACAACGGAGCTACATTGGGCTGCCTGCATCAACCTGAAACATCCATGCTGCGTCCATGCAGAGCAAAGGGACAATTGCACAATCGCACCACTCCTTCATGCAAGGGATTTCACGCGATCCGATGTTACTCAGGTGCTACTCAATCCAATTCTGTCCAGAACCTAATGTTTCAGCCAAGGCTGCTCCACGGAGTGTGTAGTCATGCCAAAAATGGTAGGCGGGCACGCGCTGCACTTGTTGGGCGAGGCGCTATCGGTGAGATCCAACACAATGCCGAGTTTGAACACTGTCGAGGAGAGCAGAATTTGCGCGAAAGCCCTCGCGCACGCGACAACGGCATGTCGCCTATTCTGGTCCACTAAAACAACTGTCCAAGGATCTGTGATCCATGCCTTTTGCAGCCAGCTCCTGGCGATCGCCCTGAACTGTCGAAGAATGCTCTTCCACGCGGGTTGCCTCGGAAAGGCTACAAAAATGCCCGGATGGATTCCGCTGTGAAGCTTCCAGTTCTAATTGAGAATTGTTGGAAAAACAAATCACTTCGATGATCGACAAAGTGTCGGTGGTAACCTCAAGACACTCGAGGCTGCCCTTCTCAACGGTTGTCGTGGGGAAGTCTTTCCACAAAGTCGTCTGCAAATATACCTGCAGGGAATCACAAGAAAGGAGAAGCAATGAGAAGACTTAAGAATACAGGTGCATCAGACGAGCAAGTCCGAACATGTGCGCCGAACCAAAAACTACTGTTCAGGTGTGACTCGATATCACGTGAATGCTGAACGATGCTGTAGCATCAAACAAGAGTCAAACCATAACGATTGCAGCTATGCACGACAATGAGGCACGTGGAGTCTGTCCTCCTCAAGTAGCCAAGCCTACGCAGTCTGGTGTGAATGACATTCGCCACCAAGGGCCTAGTGCCCGTTGCTTCGTCAGCATTGATATCTACATTAGGCAAACGGCCGGGTCCGACGAACCTCGCCTCAACCGTAGGGACAAAGGCAAAGCGAACATGAACTCGTTCACGAACTTGGATCTCAAGTCCAACTGAGTTCGCAGCGGTGGGATGCCATCGTACCAACTGTCAATCAGAGTGTACCAACATGCTATCACCTGTTAGGTTTTGCTTTCACATGCCGACGGCAAGACTTGTCCTGTCGCTTCTCCCAGAAAGCCTCACATTCCTCTGTATTCAATCTGGACCATGTCTTCTCTGGTGTCTTGTAGTTGGCGAGGATCAGCGGGTTGTGGATGGCCACCTTCGCAAAGCCTCTGTCGTGCTTCCTACTGGTGTCAGCGATGTTGTTCGCCAAAGACCAGCCGCACATCTTCCACCCAAGCATTACTGGCTGCTGGAACTAGCGGTTTGCAGTTGCATGTTCTGAGCGAACAGAGACAGCCTTTCGCGGAGATCCACATCGTGACCTCCGGAAGGCAGAGAGTTTTCGACGTGGCCAGCAATGTGCCAAAGATCATAGGTTGTGAAAAACGAACGCCTGTGAGCCCTGGCCCCAGGTCTCCTTTGCACGACAAGCAAACTCCACGGACCCTGCGACGCGTGTTCAGCGCCGCTGCGGCTTACTTTATGAACTCGTATGTGATGAAACTGTTACAGCCCAACGTGCACATGTAACTGTTTTGGCTTTGGAGACTGAGCATGGCAAGCATGTGGGATGCGTTCTTTGCAATGGAGGCAAGTCATTATTTCAAGCACGGGACACCCAACTTTCCAGCGGGAACATCCTCATCTGGAAGGTCAGTCATTCAATCCTGAGCACTGACTCCATACGTCGACGCATAACATCGGCCACGATCTTCTCCGGAACCGAAGAAGATCATGTCGATCTGGATTGCCGGCCGCAGCCGTGCATGCAAGATTGCATACGTAGCAGAGTCCTCTCCAAACAACATTAATGCGATCCGAACTTCTTTGCAACAACAGGGCTACAGCAAAACTGCATTGATCAGCAATGCAATCAAAGCTTGCTGTCCTCCGCTCATGCACGTCACACAATATTCGAACTTCTTGCCCAAACGCTCCGATTCTGTGACTGACCCGCGGTTCAGTACTGTCTGGAGTTAACTCTTCAAGTCCTCCATCAGCTCCATCTCGACTGCACGCAAAAGACACACCTGGCGTCTGAAAGAAACAACCTGTGAGCACACAGTGTGACAAGACTGTGATCGCAGCGTGCACAGCAAGTTACCTTCAGAAGAAAACTGGAAGAAACCAGCCATGCAATTGCATACCTGAACAATGGCCTTCCTTGCATAAAACTGTGCACACGCGCAAAATGCTTTATTCAAACAGAATGACCTGCAATGTTTGCGCTGCTCGGAAAACTATCTCGTGCAAGGCTCTCGTGTCAAATTCCGTGCTCCAAAATCCTTCCTTGAAGAGTGTCACCGGCTTCCGCGTGGTGGGTGTCAGCAGTTGGCGCTTGCCGACTTGCTTGCGGACGAGATGAACGACGGACCGCCGCCGACCCAACGACGGATCCCCACCTGATGCTTCAGAAGCTATGTCCGCATCAGCCCCAGCTTGCACACCCTCACCCGTATCCGCTGGTAGATATGCGTGGCAGGTTGCTGCTGTGGTGTCGATCTGTGCTGCCTGCACTTGACCTTCGGTGATGCTCTGCACCCGCGCTCGATACCACGGAGGCAACACAGGTCATGCTGCGCCATGCAACCAAGCGTCTGACTGCGACGGCCACATGTGGAAGGCAACAACTCTGCACAGCGATTCTACAAGATTCGCTTACGTATGTTCCAGTGTGTGGCAAGCACTGGTGCGCATGCGTGTGACGACCCAGCTCATGCTTGAGACTATTCCAGATGCGTTGTGGCGTTGCTGGCATTCACCTTTGATCTAGCTTGTTTCAAGGCACAGTTCTATGTGAATGCGAATGTGCATGCCATCTCGTGCCACTCCATGTCATAGTAAACACGATCCATTAACACACATTATATTCTCTTGCCTCGCTCTGCTTGTTGCCTTCCACATGTGGCCGTCGCAGTCAGACACGATGGTTGCTGGCTGTGATGACTGCGCCATGCAACCAACTCGTCTGACTGCGACGGCCACATGTGGAAGGCAACAAGCAGAGCGAGGCAAGGAGTTATAATGTGTGTTACTGAATCATGTTTACGATGACTTGGAGTGGCACGAGATGGCATGCACATTCGCATTCACATAGAACTGCGCCTTGAAACAAGCTAGATCGAATGTGAATGCCAGCAGCGCCATAACGCACCTGGAATAGTCTCAAGGATGAGCTGGGTCATCACACGCAGGCGCATATGTGCTTGCCACACACTGGAACATATGTATGCGAAACTTGTAGAACCGCGCATGTGGATTTGTATATATATACACATGCACACACACACTCTTATGTGTTGCATCTCCTTGAGAAATGCTGGTGGTTCCACCACGATCGACACACGAACGGAGCTGCTGCAACCCTATGCTATTGAAATCGCTTAACCGATGAGAGAGTGGGAACAACAATTTCCGCACCCAAGGGCAACAAAAAAAATGCCCACCAACATTGAAACGAATCCATAATGAGCACCGTTTTGGGGGTCATAAAATGGCTCCAAAACTTGGTCATGCAAGTGGGATCCGACAGTGTGGTCCGAAATGGGCTGCCGCGGCTTTCCTGGCCAACGTGAGCC
>OOEC01000027.1_pt1 | contig 16656 bp, 14 predicted proteins | sample 1670421 | NCBI WGS metagenome assembly OOEC01 (sample SAMEA98148418, study PRJEB22522) | marine metagenome | biome: marine biome; feature: marine water body; material: sea ice | place: Arctic Ocean | collected 14-Sep-2015 | depth 1.435 m
AGGCAATAACGAATAGAGGGCGCGTTTTTCGGGTCATTTTCCGATAACGGATTGGTAAAAATGAAATAGTCTTCAAGCTCTGGAGATATCTTTAGACCTTGGTTAGCCATCACTTTTATGTCGGGGCGCACTTGTTCAATTGCCCAAGCCAAAAACACCCCCTCTATACCCCCAAAAGGATGGTTGCTAGCGATAACCAGTGGGCCTGTTTTAGGGATGTTAGCTTGTAACGCTTGCAAGCCCAGTAATTGAATGTTTAACCCATCTAATAAGCTTTTTGCAAAGGTTGTTTTGTCTAAACCGTGAAGGTTGTTTTCACGATACAAGCCGTCTAACTTATTGATAGCTAAGACACGGTCTAATAATTTGAAGAGAAGCTTGGTAAAAAAGTTCTTTTTATTATTAGGTACAACATTAAGCAGGCTGATGGCTGCAGGCATAAAACAGTTCCACGAGAAAGATGAATAATTTAATTGTCTAATAGTGCTTTAATTTTCTAACAAATTCAGCAAATTATTGATTATTAGCAAACTATTATGTCTTTGAAACAACAAATGTTCTGAGAGTTTGACGTTTACTGGGAGATTTAAGGCATAATAAAGGGATGAGTCACATCCGTTTTTTTAGCTAATTCAAGTAGGGCAAAGATGCAACAGATTATTATCACCACTCCAGACGATTGGCATTTACATTTTAGAGATGGCGACATGCTCGGCGAAACTGTACCTGCTACTGCTAGGTGTTTTGCCCGTGCGATTGTGATGCCAAATTTAGTCCCACCTGTGGTGAATGCAAAGCTGGCCAATGAATATAAAGCGCGGATTTTGGCTGCTCGCCCGCAAGGTAGTAATTTTGAACCTTTGATGACTTTATTTCTGACAAATCAAACAACTAAGCAAGATATTATCGATGCCAAAAATTCGGGTGTGATAGCTGCAAAGCTATATCCTGCCGGAGCGACGACTAACTCAGCACAAGCAGTGAGCGGTATTGAAGCGCTATACCCTGTGTTTGAAGAGATGCAAATACAAGGTTTATTACTACTGGTGCACGGTGAAGTGACAGAGAGTCATGTGGATATTTTTGACCGAGAAAGGGTATTTATCGATCAGTATATGGCAAAAATTGTACAAGCCTTTCCTGAATTAAAAATAGTGTTTGAACATATAACTACGAGCGATGCGGCTGAATTTGTTCTCAGTAGCGCAGGTAATGTTGCCGCCACGATCACTCCGCAACACTTATTATTAAATCGAAATGATTTGTTAGTAGGGGGTATTAAACCGCACAACTATTGTTTACCAGTACTAAAGCGTAGTTCTCATCAGCAGGCTTTACGCAAGGTGGTAGCGAGTGGTTCGAATAAATTTTTCTTAGGTACAGACTCGGCGCCTCATGCCAAACATGCTAAAGAAAATGCTTGTGGTTGCGCGGGTTGTTACAGTGCATGGAGTGCCCTAGAGCTCTACACTCAGGTCTTTGATGAACTCGATGCACTGGATAAATTAGAAGGATTTGCCAGTTTCCACGGTGCAGATTTTTATGGTCTACCCCGAAACACTGGTACAGTAAGGTTGGACAAAAAAAGTTGGACGGTACCTGAATCTGTTATTTTGCCAAGCGGAGAACCGATAGTGCCATTTTTTGCAGGTCAGACTGTTAATTGGGAAATCAACCATGCTTGATATCAAGACTTTATCAATTAATTATGTAACTAAGTGTTGGTAAATCTTACTGAGGTGTTGCTCAAATACATCAGTGGGCATGGTGCCAGCCGAGAACAACTTAAATCAAGGCAGGGCGATACGTTTTGCAGTTATATATACCGAAGCGCCTTATGTTTATACCAATCAGATAACCTAATATAACTGAATTATACCCAAAATAGCCGAAGCCTAAGGTCGCGAGCTAATTTTTGATTTAGAGTTTTTCCTACTTCAAGAAAAAGGTTGGAAGCGTCTATTATTATATAGGCAGGCGGATTCTTGTGGCTTGTGCCAGAGTGGTCACAAAATACTGAAAGGTTTATTTTTTCAGCGTCTGTTTTAAATTAGAGAGTTTTTTACAAAGCTGACAACCATTTTATTCAAGTGATAAATTAGCAGATTGAGCCAGAGGCAAAACAATTTGCGTCCATAAAGATTACACATTACCCAATGTTACCTCCCTTTTTTGAGGAACACATAGCCGAGCGTATAAATGTGTCCAGTTAAGCACCCATAACGAGCGTATTCTTAGGTCAAAAATGTGACTTAATTTACATAAATGAATTGCGAGCTAATTGGACGTTTCGAGCATTTTCAACAGAAATTGAAATATATCGTTCGTCGTAACCTCTAAAGCAGACTCACCAAACCTTTGCACACAACATAAGCTGGCAGAGTTATCTGCAAAAAATTAATTAAGCTATTACCAGTATAAAACATACTGGTGAATTGAAAAAATTGTTGATGCTCAGATTCAATTAATCCTGATTGCATCGAAATAGATTTTATTAATCATACAGTTTGATTGATAGTGTGCCAAACAGACTCATTGGTTGCTCTTAATCGGGTGTTTGACAGATAACTAAGTCCAAATCTATCCTTTTTTATCAAGAAAGTTAATTTGAGTAAATTTGTTACCTACCAAACCAAAGATCTTGTTGCCACTATTAGCATGAAAAATGGCAAAATAAACGTTATTTCACAACAAGTAATAGACGAAATTAATCAAGGTTTAATCAAGCAGAACGATCGCAGGCAGTGGTCGTATTAACAGGATAAACTGGCATGTTTTTCGGTGGTTATGATTTAAAGGTAATGCGCGATATTAACAGCGCTAACATGGCCTTGCTGGAGAAAGGCTCAAGACCAGCTAGGCGAATGTTATCGTTTCGTTATCCAGTGTTGGCGGCATGTAATGTTCATGGTGTTACCAAGGACGTATTCCTGCTGTTAGCTGCTGATCATCGAATTGCTGTTGATGGAGTATTTAGGATCGGTTTAAACGAAGTCGCAATAGGTATGACTATGCACTTTGGTGGTGTAGAATTGGCTAACGGTAGATTGGCACCAGTATTTTTAACCGTTCAGTGATTTTGGCTGAAATGGTCTCACCACAAAAAACGGTCTTAGCTGGATTTTTAGATAAGGTTGTTAGCGAGGCAGAATTTGCGCCTGCGGTTCAGGCGTTTGCTCAGGCTATGACTATGACAAAACTAGATATGAAAACCCATCACCAAACTAGATTAAAAGCACGAGCGGAATTAGTACACGTGCCCGACAAATATATTGAAAAAGACCGCCACAGACGCCTGTAAAGGTTACAGTTGGCTGCCCAACAAAAGAGAATATTTTGAATAAAGAATTTGCTTCACTAGGTTTAAACAACGCCTTACTCGATAACTTGGAATCCATGGGTTTCAAAGAAATGACTGAGATCCAAGCCATGAGCTTACCCGCTATTATTGAAGGTAAAGATGTCGTTGGCAAAGCCAAAACTGGAAGCGGTAAAACGGCTGCATTTGGTTTAGGATTATTACATAATCTTAAGGTGAAGCGATTTCGAGTTCAGGCATTGGTTATGTGCCCAACACGTGAGCTAGCTGAACAAGTGGCGTTAGAAATTCGAAAATTAGGCCGCGGTATTCATAACATTAAAGTATTAACTTTATGTGGTGGCACCCCTTTGGGACCCCAGATTGGTTCTCTGGAACATGGCGCACATATTATTGTGGGCACACCTGGTCGTATCATGGATCATTTGTTTCGTCGGCGCCTCGATTTGAGCGAGGTTAATACTCTAGTACTCGACGAAGCCGATCGTATGCTAGATATGGGCTTTGAAGTGGAAATGGCTAAAGTAATTGATGCCGTGCCGCTTGACCGCCAAACCTTACTATTTTCTGCCACATTTCCTGATTCTATTGCGCAGATAAGTAGAGATGTGCAGCGCAATCCTCTACAAGTCAGTGTCGAAGCCACTCATGAAGCCACCAGTATTGAGCAGCTGTTTTTTGAAGTGGAAGAGCCGCATCGCATTAAAGCTGTAGCGGCAATGTTAAGCCACTACCAAGCAGAATCAGCTATCGTTTTTTGTAATACTAAAATCGCCTGTCAGGAAGTGGCAGACGAATTAACTAAATTAGGTGTGTCCGTATTAGCCTTGCATGGTGATTTAGAGCAGCGCGATAGAACCGAAGTATTAACTCGCTTTTCTAATCGAAGTGTATCGGTGCTAGTTGCTACCGACGTGGCTTCGCGTGGGTTGGACATTAAAGAAGTGAACGCGGTAATTAGTTATCAAATCACTCCTGACCCTGAAGTACATATTCACCGTATTGGCAGAACAGGCCGCGCAGATGCTAAAGGTTTAGCTCTTACTCTTTGCACCGCAAAAGAAGTTCCCCGAGCTAATGCAATTGAAGATTATCAAAAAGCTAAAATTAAATGGACAGGTATTCAAGCCCTTCGTTTCCATGCTAATCGTCTTATTCAACCTGAATACTCAACAATATGTATTGATGGCGGTAAAAAAAGTAAAATTCGTCCTGGAGATATTTTGGGTGCATTAACTAAAGACGCTGATATCGATGGTGATGATATAGGTAAAATTAACGTTACAGCCACTCATACTTATGTAGCAATTAAAACTCGCAGTATTAAGCGAGCGCTAAAACAAGTTAATGAAGGAAAATTGAAAGGCCGTAAATTTAAGGCTAGAAAATTAAGCTAAAAGCAGTTTCGAGTTTTGAGCAAAAGATAGTGTTTGGCGACATTAAAGCCGATATTAAGAATAGTTATTATAGGTAAAAACCGAGCCACTTGGCTCTGTTTTTATTTATGTGATTTTTATTCATCTAATAGCTTACTACCAGATCTTCACCCGTTCTTCTGGAGGAAGATAAAGTATGTCGTTTTCGCTTATTTCAAATGCCTCATAAAATTCTGGGACATTGCGAACTGAACCGTTGGCACGGAAAGGACTAGGCGAGTGAGGGTCTGTTTCGATTTGGCTACGTAATGCCTCATCACGGTATTTGTTTAGCCACACTTGTCCAAACCCGAGAAATACACGCTGCGTTCCAGTGAACTCATCTAGAACAGGGGCATCTTTTCCCTCAAGTGAAAGTTTATAAGCTTTAAGGGCAATACTGATACCACCCAAATCACCAATATTTTCACCCAAAGTAAATTCGCCATTTACATTGAGTCCTTCTAACGCCTCATAACTATCGTATTGTGCAATGAGTTTAGCTGTACGTGCTTTGAACTCTGTTTTATCGACATCAGTCCACCAATCTCTAAGCACTCCATCGCCATCAAAAGTACTACCTGCATCATCAAAGCCATGACCTATTTCATGGCCAATTACTGCACCAATACCACCATAATTGACTCCATCTTCAGCTTCCATATTGAAAAACGGCGGTTGTAGAATGGCTGCAGGAAACACTATTTCATTCATTGGAGGGTTGTAATATGCGTTGACTGTTTGTGGATTCATGTTCCACTCATGTTTTTGCACAGGGCCATTTTGTTTTTCAAGCATTTGTTGATACTGAGATTCAGACGAACGTTGTAAGTTACCAAATAGGTCGTTTTCATCAACCGTTAACAGTGAATAGTCACGCCACTTATCAGGGTAACCAATTTTAGGAGTGAATTTAGATAACTTGTCTAACGCCTGAATTTTGGTTTCTTCTGTCATCCAGTCTAAGTTTTTAATACTCGTTTCATAAGCTTTGAGCAGATTGTCTACCATTTGTAACATCCGTTGTTTAGCTTCAGGTGGAAAATGTTTTTTAACGTACACTTTACCGATTATCTCTCCCACATTGTTGTTAACCAACCTAACTGCTCGGCGCCATTGAGGTAATTGTTGTTCTACACCATTCAGCACTTTACTGTAAAACTCAAAGTTGGCCTGATCAAGCTCTGTTGTAAGACGAGTGGCAGAAGCATTAATGAGGCCCCATTGTAAAAATACTTTCCAATCATCAATGCTTGTTGTTTGAATAATGCCGTCTAGAGATTTCATATAATCAAGTTGCGTGACCACCAGACCATCAAGTGCAGGTAGTTGTGCTTCTTGTAAAAATGCAGTCCAGTTAAAATTAGGCATTAATTCAGCTAATTCTGTTTGCGACAGTTTATTGTAAAGTGCCACCATATCCCGTGTTTGTTCTTTTTTCATATGCTGTTGAGCGAGTGTAGATTCTAATTTCATAACCAAATCAGCATTCGATTCACCGTTATTCAGTCCGACCAAATTAAACATTGTGGCAATATGTTTAACGTAGGCATTACGTATTATTTGATTGGCATCGTCTTTCTTGAAGTAATATTCGCGGTCAGGTAATCCTAAACCAGCCTGCCAAGTGTGGTTCATATAGGTTTCAGGATTTTTAAGGTCCACGTATTGTCCAATAAAAAAAGGTGTCGCCAGTTCGTATTTACTGGCACGAGCAAAATATACAGCAAGTTCGTCATGGTTTTTGATTGACGCGATACGTGCAAATTCAGATTTAATAGGCGATACACCTAGAGCATCACGCTTTTCCATATCCATATACGAACTATATAAACCACCCACCTTTTGTTCGTCACTGTCAGCAACGAAATCACCTTTGGCAGAAGAACGAATAATCGCCATCACATCATCCTGGGCTTCGTCTCTGATAATTGAAAAACCGCCATAGTTAGACTTATCAGCTGGAATTTCGGTATTGGCCAGCCAAGTACCATTAACGTATGTGAAAAAGTCATCGCCAGGCTTAATCGTTAAATCCATGTTTTGTTTGATAATCCCTGAGACTAGGGTTACTGGATTTTCTGATAACGTTTGTTCTGGTGTTTTGGACGCAGTAGAATTGCTGGGTGCCGGGCTACAGCCACTTAATGCGATTATTGTGGCAATATAGATTAGTTGTAATTTCATAAATTATAATTTTCCAATAATATTTTTTATTTTGATATAAAAACGTTTATCTTTTGTACCACAAATGTGTAGAAAATAAAAAAGTGCTACGTAATTCAGTTTAGTTTGCATGACCCAAAGGCAAAAAAGTCAGTATTGGCTAGATTTACTCTCCACTGGGTGAGTGGGAACGATCAAAAATGTGCACCAATGAAACGCTATTTTTTATCAAATTTATAATTAAATCTGTTAATTCTGCCCAGTGTACCAAGCGCAAAATGTCTGCACCTAACTCATCTCTTGGATGTCGTAGACGTTGTGAATCTTCAATCAAGGTAAACGGTGTTTCCTCTGATTGAAACTTAACAATATTCGGAACGATACGTTGCAGTGTATTGGTGATGTTATACCCAGAGCACCGTCTGGTAGTGTTCAATCACAGTAACGTTTATTTTTGTGAGGGGGATTTTCTTTTAGCTGTAGGTTAATAATGTCGTAATAATATATCCTAAATATCGACATTATCGTCCAAATTGATGTCAACTTTTAAGTCCTTTACTAGGTTAGTTAAAATTGATTTTGGGTGAATATTATGAGTAAAGGGCAAGACAATAAAAAATATAAGAAGAAGCCGCCCTGAGCAAAAAAAACAACTAAAAACTTTTTTAGAAAATTAAGCGAGGCTGTCTATATAAATCTATTGTAAATCTGCGATAACTTTATTACGGCCATTCTTTTTACCTAAATACAAATTCTTATCTGCTCGGTTGATACAATCATCTAATTTTTCAGCCAAAGAAATTTGACTCACTCCAACTGAGACAGACACCTGAATATCTAGTCCTTCAAATTTGACTATATTTTGTTGGATAGCCAGTCTAATCTTTTCAGCAATTTGTTGACCTTGTTCAATTTTGGTTTCAACAATCATTAATATAAATTCTTCCCCGCCCCATCGAGCCAACAAATCTTGTTGCCTAATTTGGCCCTTCATCAATTGCCCCATTTGAATCAATACTTTATCACCGCAGGCATGACCATTTACATCATTGACCTGCTTAAAATAATCAATATCTATCAGCAAGATACAAAAGGGTTCGCCGCCACGTTCAAATCTAGACGACTCTTGTAATGCATTGGTTCTAAAGTCTCGGCGGTTCCTGAGGCCTGTTAAATCATCGATAGTAGACAAGGTTAACAGTTTCTTATTCATCATCTCTAATTCTGCGGTTCTTTCTTCAACCTGAATAGATAATAAGTGAGATTGTTGTTTCAAAGCATAAATGCGCCTGCGGTAGAAACCTATTAAAATCGCTAAAACGCTCGTTACCCATAGAATCTTAGCCCAAGTCGTAAACCACCAAGGAGGAACAACTGTGATGGTTATTTGACCAACTTGGTTACTCCAAACACCATCTTTATTTGTGCCTTTAACTAATAGCTTGTAACTGCCAGCATCAAGGTTGGTATAGGTAGCCACTCTTTTTCTGGATTGTGCTGTATTCCATGTGGTATCAAATCCCTCCAATTTGAATGCATATTGATTTCTCTCAGGTGCAGAAAAATCAAGAGCACTAAATTCGATACTGAATACATTGTCTTCTGGCTGAAGTATTACCTCTTTTGCCTCATAAATTGGTGACTTTAGTGGAAAGGTTTTGCCATCTGCATTTCGGATTGAAATAGGTTTATCTAAAACTAATAATTCAGTAAAAATAATCGGTGGAGCCCAATCAGATTGTGCGACATTTTCTGGCTTAAAATAAGTGATACCGGTAGGGCTACCAAAAAATATTTCGCCATTAACATTGGTTACACTATTATTGATATAATAGCCTTCATTTTTTGCACCATTTTTACCACTGAAATATTCAGGATTGTCTAAGTTTGAGTCTACCTTAGCGACTCCTTCGGTGGTACTTACCCAAATATTACCATGTGTATCTTGTTCAATACCACCTACTGATAATGTCGCTAAATGTGACTCAGGTGCTACCTGCTGAAATGTAAAATCTTGTAGTTGCTCATCAAAAAGTAACTTCATAACTCCTGAGCCCTGCGTTCCAATCCAATAATGTTCTTGTTGTGACTTTGAAATCCAAGTAAGAACTCTGGGACTTCGATATTGAGTTTTTCTATCAGGCGAATATAAATTTAAAAGTTCCCCTGTGTATCGGTTTACTCTTATTAGTCCTTCCATAGTAGCGACCCAAGTAAAGCCATCAGTATCTACTAAAATTTTAGTAATACTGCTCATTTTCCATTGATTTTTAACGTCGTGAGTCTTACCGTCTACATAGATTAAACCATTGTTAAAATCACCTACCCAAACGTCTCCCATGCTATCGATTGACAGTGTGAAAATCATCGAACCACGAAGATGTGTCAAGTATTTAATATATTTTTGATCGTCATTCAGATAAGCCAAACCAGAGCGAGTACCGACCCATATTTTATTGGTTGCACTGGAGTACGCGATTGAAATAATGCTATTTTCTTCTAGAAAAGTTGGTCCGTTCTGTTCATTTTCAAAAGTCCACGGACCGGTTGTTTCACCCTTGCTGTCTCGTTTCCATAAACCTTCAGGCGTGCCAAACCAAATATTACCATTTGCATCATTTGCTATTCCTCTCGTTGTTTCACTGTCTCCAGCATTTAGCGTTTGAAACTGCAGGCTGTTAGGATCAAATTTTGAAAACCCAGAAGTCCAAGTTCCTTGCCAAATTAATCCTGAGCGACTCTCATAGGTTCTGGTCATGTGGCTTGCACTGAGTACACTAGATTTGTTGGTGCTGTATTTAAGGTTGGTAGTGATGGGACTTTTTTCAGGGTGTGTAATGGTTAATCCGGCAAGCGTACTGATCCAAATGTCGCCATTACGAAGCTGTTTAATAGATGATATCGATTGTGTTAAGAGCTTTAGCGATAATGGTCTAACAATAAGTTTTGGCTCAACAGTATCATCTTTTATAAAAATACCTTGTCCATTTGTCGAGAACCAAATTTTGTTTTGGTTAATAAGTTCGATGTCGGTCACTTCAACGTCTTTTAATTCTGGAACCGTGTATAGAGGCTTATCCGCTTTAAATCCAAACAGACCCTGATTTGTAGCCAGCCAAATAACACCGTTTTTATCCCGCTCAATATCTTGAACACGGAAATTAATTTTATCACCCAGTTTAATATGTACAAAAGAATTAGTTGTTTCTTGGAATTTAAACAACCCCAAATTTGTGCCAGCCCAGAGTTGCCCGGTTCTATCATAAACAACGGTTGCGACGAAGCGATGCTGTTTTCCCTCAGAATCAATTAACGGATAATGTATAAATCGATCAAATTTGTGATCATATCTGCTTAAACCATGTGAACTAGCTGCCCAAACATCGCCACTGTCTTTATCAACAGCCAACTTATACACAAAATCGCCAATTGGGCCTGAACCGTCAAGATTTTTATCTCTTTTATATTGGACAAAATTATAACCATCAAAGCGGTTGACACCATTTTGAGTAGAAAACCACATAAATCCAAGTTTGTCTTCAACGATATCAGATACCGTAATCTGAGATAAACCGTCTTGGACCGATATATGTGTGAATTGTGTTGGCACTATATGTGTTGCCAACGAGGTGGTTGCAATGAATAAACATAATAATGCAAATACAGGTAAACAGAATTTTGCACTTGACTTGCAACGCGACATTTTTGAAATAATGATGAGGTCCATTTTCACATATTTGTCATACATTCGAACATATGCAATTTTAAATCAAGTGTTTATGTTACAAAATCAATAATAATTATCTTTTAAACTTCTAATGAATAATTTTTTATAGCACCAGTTTAGATCTGTAGTAATAATGATAGGAAATAATCATATTAGATGTGTATTTTTATAGAATGACTAACGAATAATTGGATTCACTTCAATTGTAGATATTGCATGTTTTAATATCCAACAAGCTAAAACGCTGTTTATATCATCATAGAACTTACTTCTAATAAAAATGATGCGTGTGATTTCATAAATATTTAAGCTGTCCAGAAAATATCAAATTAAGGTTGTATGGCTAGTACATCCGTCTTTAGTGAAGAATTAACTTATACTCGAAACTATCAGCATGATTGCGACAACTGTGAAGCTGATTCGCCAAGAATTGAAGCTATAGTGCGAAACATTCATTATGCTGGGTTCTCGATGCACAACAAGCAACAAGGTTTTAGAAATTGCTGATATGTGCCAAGTTCATAAAATCTTGCATAATAATGCGGCAGTAATAAGTGCATTACTAGACTAGATTTTGTGGATGAACTTGTTTCTAGTCTGTTGAGCTGTGATTGTGGTTATCTATTTTATTAATGAAATTTTGAGGTTGGCCTTCAACAAAGTGTGGAGTAATGTATTCAGTATTATTAACAATAAGTTGGATATTTATGAACGACACCATTATTTCACTTTTAGGCTACATCACTTGGGTATTAATTTTATTAGTCTGGTTAGCAATCTACCGAACTCTATTGGTCGCCAAAAAAGAGCAGACAGTGAATGGCTTTAAATCTGATGGTTCCAACTCGCCAGCATTTGGTGAACAATTAGCTCGTGCACAAGGGAACTGTGTTGAGAGTTTTGCGTTCGTTGGTGGTCTCATGCTGTTGGCTCTGGCCACCAACTCCACTGTGATAACTGATGGGTTAGCCTTACTGATTTTGGCAGCCCGTTTAGGGCAATCTATCACACACTTGATATCGACGAGTGTGTTAGCCGTGCAAATCCGATTTGCTTTTTTCTTAGCACAGATTGGTATTTGTTTTTATTGGGTGATAATTTTTGTCACAAAATTTATTGGAGCATAGCATGATGTCAAATCCAACAATTGAAGAGTTACTTGAGATTTCTCCTTGCGAATGTTCGGAAGGCCTACTCGTAGAGCAGTTTATCAGCCCTAACATTCATCAAATGTGGTCGCCAATGCCTCGCATTGCAGGACCTGCTTTTACTGTGAAGTGTGGAGAAGGTGACCATCTAAGCTTGCATGCAGCCATTTACCGTGCAAAAGCAGGTGATGTGATTGTAGTAGAAGCAGGCCTTGATTACGCTAATGTCGGTGGCAATGTCTGCGCTATTGCAAAACAGCGAGGTGTTGTTGCTATGGTCATTGATGGGTTTATTCGTGATATTGCTGAAATTCGTGAGGCGCAGTTTCCAATTTATGCACGTGGTGTGATGCCCAAGCCAGGAGCTAAAGAACAAATATTTCCTCTTAATCAACCTATTCAGTGTGGTGGTGCCACGGTTAATGCCGGTGACTACATTGTGGCAGATGAAGAAGGCATTGCGGTTATTCCAAAAGACAAACTCACAGAGGTTTATAAGCTTGCTAAAGCTCGAACAGATAAAGATGCTTCGATGAATTTGGCTGATTGGAAAGTCCAACATTCGAAAAAAGTTGAATCGAAACTGCAAGAATTAGGATATTTTGATTAATGTAATTTAGAGACGGCCTGTTAGTAACCTGAACTTGTTATAATCCGTAGCGTCCAGCACTACTATTATCGTGCCTATCTTTGTTGAAATTGCTCACAATAGCTGGCTATTGTGAGCAATTTCGCCCAGATAAACGTAAAGACACAGTTCTCTAGATGCGTTAAGAGTTTAATACCTCGATTGTAGCCCTTCAACATGGTGGTTTTGTTAGGGGCACTGCAAGGGAAACGGCACGTCTTAGCCTGAGTTCAGGTTAGGCTATATCTTTTAACAGGCAACACAACTCCAAGGTCAAAAATCTTAATGTTTTCATTTTTCGAACGGTTAACTAATCCGTTTCCTGCTGCTCACCCAACACAACCGCCTGATACAATTTTCGCGTTCTGTCGTTATTATACCCAAGGTATGTGGCCGGTTATTTTTTGTGTCTCTATTTTAGCTGCCGCCATCGCAGCACTTGAAGTATCGCTATTTGGTTTTTTAGGTCAACTGGTTGATTGGTTGGCTGAAAGCGACAGAGAAACATTTTTACAGCAAGAGTTGGACAGTCTTATATGGATGGCAGTTCTAGTGTTGGTTATTTTACCGGTATTAGTGATTACTCAATCTTTGTTGTCACATCAGGGACTGATGGGAAATTTCCCGATGCAGATCCGTTGGCAAGCACACCGATATATGATTGGACAAAGCTTAGGTTTTTTTCAAAATGAGTTTGCTGGGCGTATCGCCACTAAAGTCATGCAAACTGCGTTGTCAGTACGTGAAACCGTGATGAAAACATTAGATATTTTAGTGTATGTCAGTGTGTATTTTTTCAGTATCTTGTTTTTGGTTATCTCAGCCGATTGGCGCTTAAGTGCTCCACTTATTATCTGGTTTTTAGTTTATTTAGTGATCTTGCGTACGCTTGTTCCCAAATTAAAAAGGGTGTCGCAACGTCAAGCCGATGCACGTTCGATGATGACAGGGCGTATTGTGGATAGTTATACCAATATCACCACAGTCAAATTGTTTGCTCACACCAATCGCGAAGCAGAATACGCGAAAGAGGGTATGTTGGGTTTTTTGAAAAAAGTCTATCCTCAGATGCGCCTGGTAACGGTGTTGTATGGTTGTGTTTGGTTTAGCAATGCTCTACTGGTATTCAGTATTACTGCGCTGGCGATATATCTATGGATGTTGGAGTTGGTCACACCCGGTGAAATCGCGATTACCGTGAGTTTGTGTTTACGTCTTAATGGTATGTCGCAATGGGTGATGTGGGAAGTATCTTCGCTGTTTGAAAATATCGGTACAGTGCAAGATGGCATCAACAGTTTGTCGTTGCCCGTTGATGTGCAAGATAAACCCAGTGCAAAAGCCTTAGAAATGAAGGGAGGGGCGATTCACTTCAATAAAGTGAACTTTGGTTATGCTGGCGCTAATAACATCCCTATCACAGTGTTTAAAGATCTTGATATCAAGATCAAACCAGGCGAAAAAGTCGGACTGGTAGGGCGCTCAGGCGCCGGAAAGTCTACTTTGGTTAATCTACTGCTACGTTTTTATGATATCCAAAGCGGCAGTATCACTATCGATGGACAAGATATTAGTCAGGTTCAACAAGAAACGTTGCGTGCCAATATTAGCATGGTGACCCAAGATACTTCATTGTTACATCGCTCAGTGCGCGATAACATTCTGTATGGACGTTTAGATGCTAGTGAAGAGGATATGGTTAATGCGGCCAAGCAGGCCGAGTCTCATGAGTTTGTGCAGACGTTGTCTGATATGCAGGGCAGAACCGGCTTCGATGCTCATGTTGGTGAGCGTGGAGTGAAACTCTCGGGTGGTCAACGCCAGCGTATCGCCATAGCCCGAGTTATGTTAAAAGACGCACCGATTTTGATTTTAGATGAAGCTACGTCTGCACTTGATTCTGAAGTAGAAGCGGCAATTCAACACTGTCTGAATAAAGTTATGGAAAACAAAACTGTACTGGCTATCGCTCATAGATTATCTACTATTGCGCAGATGGATAGATTGTTGGTGCTTGACGAAGGTAAGATTGTTGAATCAGGCACACATACTGAGCTGATACACAAACGTGGGATCTATGCCAAACTATGGGAGCATCAAACTGGTGGCTTTATCGGTTTAGAGTAAAACAATGTTAACAAAGAGGTACTTTTGAAAATTAATTTAGCAGGTTATTTATTTTATAATATTTTATCTATTAGTCTTTTTTTTCTTAATTTTGATAGTACAGCGGCCCAAGTTAAGCCTTCACATATGACATTCTCTTATGTTGATCATCCTGTCATCACACATGAAGTCATTCCTATTATAGAGCGTGCATATTCATTAATGGGTATTAAGTTAACATTTGAGATGCATCCTTCATCAAGAAACCTTAAAGCTGTTGAGTCGGGAATAGTTGATGGGGATGTCGCCTACAGCGACTTACTTTTGAAAGGTTACGATACACTTGTAAAAATCGAACCTCCATTGGTTACTTCTATTTTTGTTCTGCTGTGCCTACCTGATGTGCGATGTAATCAAGAGGTTTTGTTTGATGATAATAATGTCATTGTTTCGACTGATACGACTCACAAAGGTCTGCTCAGTTTTTACCCTGAATCTCTAAGCCGCTCTTTTTATACGATTAACAATCTATCGATCATTCCTAAACTTTTAGCACAAGAGCGTTTTCAATATGGGATCTATGTTTTTGGGAATTCTCAGGTTTTAAGCTCTGACTTTCAACATCTCAAAGTCATAGAGTTATTTAAAACACAGACTCACCATACACTTCATCAAAAGCATGCTTTTATGAAGGATGAAATCAGCGCTGCGTTACAACTTTCAATGGATAAGGCAAAGAGTTCGCTTGATGATTTTACTCAGTAAGTTACTAATTTTACTGAGAATTAATGTGTGTTGAACATGCTGTTTCAAGGGGCCTTAATATCAGGTGGTTTGATCATCGCGATAGGGTCGCAAAATGTTTTCATTTTAAGACAAGGTTTGTTGGGTCAAAAAGTTTTTTATGCCTGCGCGGTGTGTTTTATTTGTGATGCAGTATTAATCACTGTTGGTATTTTAGGTGTCGGTTCAGTTTTACAACAATTCCCATTTTTCTTAAATTTGTTAGCAACTTTAGGTGCAATATTCTTGTATTGGTATGGCTGTAACTCTTTTATTAGGGCTTATAAAGGAAACAATCATCTAAGCGTTGAACAGGTGGTCAGTCAAGAGCAATCAATCCTTAAGTTAATGTTAACCACTTTGGCGATAACGCTGCTAAATCCTCATGTTTACTTAGACACATTAGTGATTATTGGTGGCATAGGTGGCACTTTAGGTCGCGAGGAAAAACACTGGTTTTTATCAGGCTCTGTGCTGGCTTCATTCATTTGGTTTTTTGGCCTAGGTTATGCCTCTAAAAAGCTCATTCCATTCTTTGAAAGTAGCAAAACATGGATAGTTTTAGATTTTCTGATCGGTGTAGTAATGTGTTGGATTGCCGCAGGCCTGACAATTTTTGTCTACCAGAGTTTTTATGAATAATCCTAACCTAAAAGCTGACATTATTGACAATTTTGTTGTGCCAGTTTGTTTTGAAGAAATTAAAATATTGTACGAGGACGAATATCTACTAGCTGTCAACAAGCCCAGTGGTTTATTAAGCTTATCAGGTAAAAATCCAATGAATAAAGACTCTGTTCATTATCGGTTAGTTCAGCAGCAACCAGATATCAGGTTAGTGCATCGTCTAGATTTTGGCACCTCAGGAATCATGTTATTGGCAAAAAATAAAGTGATGAACGCCAATCTGACCAAGCAGTTTCAAGTTCGAAGTGTGATTAAACGTTATGTGAGTATTTTAGCGGGTGAAGTAGTAAAAAGTGAGGGTCTGATAGATTTACCCATAGCCAAAGATAGTTTACTTTTTCCACGGCTTAAAATTTGCCATCAAGATGGCAAATCCGCAAAGAGTCACTATAAAGTTATGGAAAGGTTAAATGAGCCATCCCGAACTAGAGTAATTTTCACGCCTTTGACGGGCAGAACGCATCAGTTACGAATTCATAGTCAAGCCATCGGCCATCCTATTTTAGGATGTGATTTGTATGGCACAGAAAAAACTCAAGGCATGTCAACTAGGCTTCTATTACATGCCCTCGATATTACGTTCGCTCACCCGGAATCACAAACAAGAATGACTTTAACCAGCCCTTGTCCTTTTTAAGCTGTTTATACGTTGAATATTGCAGTTAATAGCCCAATTA
>OOEC01000035.1_pt1 | contig 15605 bp, 9 predicted proteins | sample 1670421 | NCBI WGS metagenome assembly OOEC01 (sample SAMEA98148418, study PRJEB22522) | marine metagenome | biome: marine biome; feature: marine water body; material: sea ice | place: Arctic Ocean | collected 14-Sep-2015 | depth 1.435 m
GTGTAATTGTCATTTTAAATTGATAGGTATCATCAAGAGCAGAGAAATCAGACCCTGTTGTTTACAAGACACTTTTTGGAATAAGTACCTGAATGGATAACTCAATCAATTTAGGTACTTTTTAATGCTTAATGAGGCTGTTAATTTAATAAGTTTGTCATTATTTTAAAGAAGCAAAACGCCTGGTATGTACATCCGTGCTTCCAAACAAAAATTGAATAGTAGTTAGACGTTTGAATATATGGCCTACATCAATTTCATCAGTCATGCCTATACCACCGTGAATTTGTATTGCTTCACGACCTACCAAGTTGGCTGCTTTACCAATACGACTTTTTGCTGCTGATAATGCTTTTGCATCACTACCATGATTGATATCCATTTTTAATGCTGCCATTAAAAGTATAGATTTAGCTTGCTGATGTTCCATAAACATATTAACCATTCGGTGTTGAAGTGCTTGAAAAGAGCCAATAGTTCGACCAAATTGTTTACGTGTTTTGGTGTACTCTAAGGTACGTTCATGGGCAATTTGCATTGCACCCACCGCTTCAGCGCAAATTGCGAGTGTGGCTTTGTCGATAATATGGTCAATAACAGGCAAGGCTCTGTTTAGCTCGCCTAACAATCCAATGTTGGGGGTTTTCTCAAACCAAATATCAGCGGCCTGATGGCCATCTACATTCGCATAACCTTGGCGTTTAACACTTGGGTGATTGGCATCAACCAGAAACAAGCTGATGCCATCTTTATCATTTGTATCACCAGAAGTGCGTGCTGCAACAATTAAGGTTTCTGCATGATTACCATTTAATACAACTGATTTTTGACCTGTTATAACAAATTCACCATCAACTTTAGTGGCACTACATGTCACATTATTTAAATGATAACGACTTTGTGGCTCTGCATAAGCAAAAGCCATCTGTAATTCACCTGCCATGATCCTAGGTAAATAGTTATCTTTTTGTTGTTGATTACCCGTTGTGGCAATTAAACCACCCGCCATGACGGCAGTGGCAACAAAAGGTTCAACTACCATGCCTTTGCCAAACTCTTCCATAACGAGTGCAAGATCGACCATAGAACCACTTAACCCTCCGTCTTCTTCGGCAAATGGCAACATCAACCAGCCGAGTTCAGCAAACACATTCCAATTTTCTTGACTAAAACCTGCCGTCGATCCAAGTATTTTTCGACGTGTATCAAAATCGTAATCGTTGAGGATAAACCTCGAAACACTATCTTGGATCATCTGTTGTTCGCTACTTAATGAAAAGTCCATAATAAACTCCTAATGCTAATCTAAAGGCCTAAAACGGCTTTGCTGATGATGTTAGTCTGAATTTCGTTACTACCACCGTAAATGGATGTTTTTCGATTATTGAAGTAACGTAATGAGCTATTAGTCGCCATATCGGGACCGATATGTTGCCCTTCAAATTCATCATGGAACTGAAAAGGCACAAATGGCATTGAATAATAACCAGCAGCCTCGACATATAACTCATCGATCGCTTGAATAATTTGTGTACCAACAATTTTTAGAATCGAAGATTCTGGACCTGGTGCTTGACCAGTGCTTAAAGCGGAAAGGGTACGTAATTCGGTATATTCTAAGGCTAATAAATCAATTTCTACATTCGCAATTTTTTGTGCAAATACCGTGTCATTAATTAATGAGTCTGCACCGTTGGGAGACGCTTCAACTAATTCTTTTAATTGAACTAGGCGATCTTTTGATATCGCCACACGAGCAATACCCGTTCGTTCATGTGTTAATAATACCTTCGCATAAGTCCAGCCTTGCCCTTCTGTGCCAATAAGATTGTTGGCGGGAACACGCACATTGTCAAAATGAACCTCATTCACTTCATGTCGACCGTCAATGGTAATAATGGGTGATACGCTAATTTTAGGATCATGCATATTAATTAATAAAAAACTGATCGCTTCTTGGTTTTTAGCGCTGGGAGGACCGGTTCTAACTAAACAAAATATCCAATCGGCATGTTGACCTAACGTGGTCCATGTTTTTGTGCCATTAACGACGTATTCATCTCCGTCCTTTACTGCTGTTGTTTTCATAGCTGCAAGGTCAGAGCCTGCTCCAGTTTCTGAATAACCCTGACACCACCACACATTACTGGCTAATATATCTGGTAAGAAACGTTGCTTTTGTTCTTCACTACCAAAAGTATAAATGATGGGTGCCACCATTTTCAAACCAAACGGGATCACATCGGGGCCACCAGCTTTGGCACATTCATTAGCAAAGATATATTTTTGGGTGGGCGTCCAACCTGTTCCACCATGCTCAACAGGCCAGTTAGAAGCGGCCCAACCTTGTTTATAAAGTATTTTTTGCCACTCATTACATTCCTTTTTTGATAAATGTAATGCGCTTTTGGTTTTTCTAGCGATATCTTTTGGCAATTTTTGTTGCAAAAATTGCTGCACTTCTTGTTGAAAGTCTTTTTCTTCAGAGGTGAAATTTAAATTCATTTTGCAGGCCTTTGTTTGTACTTAATCTATTGAATGTACTTAACTTATTGAATATCTCTAATCATATTTCTGGCAATGATCATTTGTTGAATTTGTGTAGTGCCTTCGTACAATCTAAATAATCTGACATCGCGATAAAGTCTTTCTACTGCGTATTCTGAAATGTAGCCAGCACCACCATGAATTTGCACCGCTTTATCAGCGACTCGGCCTACCATTTCTGTTGCAAATAACTTACAACATGACGCTTCAGTGGTAATCTTATTACCTAAATCTTTTTGTCTTGCTGCATCAAGCACCATACACTTAGCGGCATAAGCTTCAGCCTTACTGTCCGCTAACATGACTTGGATCATTTGGTGCTCTGCAATAGGTTTCCCAAACTGGGTTCTGTCTACCGCGTACCTTAACGCATCGTTAATCAAGCGTTCTGCAATACCAACACTTAATGCTGAAATATGTAGACGACCTCTGTCCAACACTTTCATTGATGTAATAAAACCTTTCCCAGCAATGCCACCGATAATGCTTTGTGCAGGAACATGACAATTCTCAAAAATCACATCACAGGTATAAGATCCTTGCTGACCCATTTTTTTATCCTTTGGGCCGAGTGTAATGCCTGGAGTCGTTGCATCTATTATAAAGGCGGATATACCCTTGGCACCTTTAATAGACGGATCTGTTCGCGCCATTACGGTAAAGGTTCCCGCTCTTGGGGCATTAGTGATATATCGTTTGGTGCCATTAATAATATATTCATCACCTTTTTTAACTGCGGTTGTTTTTACTGCAGCAGCGTCAGAACCAACGTCTGGTTCTGTTAAGCAAAAAGATCCAATAAGCTCGCCTGAAGCATATTTAGGTAAGTAGGTTTGTTTTTGTTTTTCAGTACCATCAAACACAATAGCAGCGGAGCCAATGCCGTTGTTAGTGCCAATCAGAGACCGAAAAGCAGGCGATGTTCTACCTAACTCAATGGCCACTAACACTTCTTCTTCCATGGTCAGGCCCAAGCCACCGTATTCTTCTGGGATTGTCATACCAAACAAACCCATATCTTTCATTTCTTGAACAATGTCATCTGGAATAGCATCGTTTTCAGCGACTTCATTTTCCGCAGGAACTAAACGTTCTCTAACGAATTTTGAAATGGTATCCAGAAATTGATTCAACATTTCTTTATCTCGAATCATTTTTAATCCTCATTAAAGCAATTTCATTCCGCACAGTGGAACAAAAAACCCACAAAATATCAAGCCGTTATTACATTAAATTATACTGAGTTCATTGTATAAGTGATTAGCTTTGGTCTCACTTTTTTGGCTTACATTGTGATCTGTAATCTAAGTATATAGAAAACATGGAACAAACAGATCAATAAAAAGCTTGTTTATTCCGCTAGGCAGAACTAGTATCGTATTAATTGTTATATTTGTGTGTTTATTTGTTAATTTTGTTTGAAAGTTGTGATTTATTGACGAAGTTAAGGTTTTTGTGGAATGAATAAACATTACAAAAAATTGTAGTTATTTGTGACTTATATTCTGGTGTTGCCTATGGATTGGGTCATTTTATGTTGACTTGTTCGCTCTAAAATACAGCCAAAACGTTGGAAGCAGATTTAGACGATTTAGCACAATCATAATCATGGATCGTGCAGTTGGGTTTTAGAAACCCTGAAATAAAAATACTTTAAACATAACAAAAAGATGAAACAAAATAGGAAACACATGAGACATACAAATTTAAAGCGAAACGTCGTTGCCATCGCAATGAGTGCGGTTCTTGGAATAGTCGGGAGCAGTGCTGTATTTGCAGAAGAGTTCCAGAATACTGAAGCAAAAAAAATTGAGAAAATCAGTGTTATTGGTTCTCATTTAAAAGGCACGGCAATGGAAACTTCAGCGCCGGTGCAATCTATCAGTAGAGTTGAGTTAGAAAAAATAGGTTCTCCTTCGATTGTTGAAATGACACAGAAATTATCAATCAGCTCAGGTATCCAAGGTAATTCAAATCAGTATGGTTCTAACGGGACCGAAGGTACCTCTAATATTAACTTAAGAGGACTAGGAGCAGGTCGAACGTTAGTGTTAATTAATGGTAAAAGACACACATTCAACCCCTACGCAATTGTAGATCAACAAATGTTTTACGTTAATACACAAGATATTCCTTCTATGGCGGTTAATCGAATCGACGTGTTAAAAGAAGGAGCTGCGGCGATTTATGGTTCTGATGCAGTTGCGGGTGTAGTTAACTTTTCAACACGAAGTGATTTTGAAGGTTTGGAAGTCAAAGCTGATTTTAAAAGCTTACAAGATAGCAATGGCGATTACGGTTTAGGTTTTATTTGGGGGCTAGGAAATGATGATACTCACTGGGTGACTTCTGCTAGTTATGATAAGACCAGTACAATAAGTACAGCAGATAAAGATTGGGCGGTACAGGACTATGGTACTAACGAGCAAGGTGGGTGGTCATCAATCGGTAACCCACCGTCGATATTTAATGCGGCTTGGTTGGGTGATAAATCAAAGCCTAAATATTTAATGGATCCAGGTTGTGAATTGCTAGGCGGGACGATAGCGGGCCTATGTAAATTTCAATATACGCCGTTTTCTGCCCTAAATGATGGTGATACCCATCTAAAAGTATTTAGTGAACTCAGTCATGAATTTGAGGGTGATGTTAATCTACATGTTGAAGTTTTATACTCAGAAACTGAGGTACCTATCACTTTTGGCTCACCATCTTATCCGCCACAAAAATTAGTCGATTTTGCAGATCGTTATGTACCAACATATCACCCAGCATGGCAAGATTTGTTAGTTAGCAATCCAGAATTTGCAGGCGCTCCTCATCCGACATTAGATCGCGTCGCTTATGTTGGTCGCACCGTGGGTGTCGAAGGTCCTTCTAGTGAGGGCAATCTAAAATATAAAACTTACCGCATTGCAGCGGACCTAGAAGGATCATTTGGTCATGGTTATAATTGGGAGACAGGGTTTGCTTATTCAAGTTCAAAACTTGATTATACAAGTAACCCAGATACACAAATAGTGACATTGAAGAATGCCCTATTAGGTTATGGCGGCGATGATTGTGACAAGGATGCTGGTGCCCCGGGTGAGAATGGCTGTTTATTCTTCAATCCTTTTTCTAATGGAATTGAAGTATCTGCTTCTAATGGGGTAACTAACCCCAATTTCAAAGCTGAACTTGCCAACAGTCAAGAAGTGTTAGATTACGTTTCAGGCGTAAGAACGTCGCAAAAAGCAACACAGCTATTTGTTTTCGATGGCTTGATATCGGGTGACTTAGGTTTTGAACTAGACGGTGGCATTGCTGCTTTCGCGATAGGTGTTCAATACCGCAAAGAAACTTTTTCAAATGAAGTCAATGATCTTGGAAATTTAGCTATCAATCCGTGTCCAGTATTAGGTGAAACAGATTGTGCAAACCCTACTGGTGTTTTTCACTTTCGTAGTGGTGAGCTGAATCAAAATTCATCTCAAGGTATTTACGCTGTATTTACAGAAGTCGCGCTACCCGTTACAGACGATTTAAATATGCAAGTGGCATTACGTTATGAAAATTATGGCGGTAAAGTAGGCTCTACAATAGATCCAAAAATTTCAACCCAATATACCATTAATGATCACTTTTCATTACGAGGCTCTGCGAGTACTACATTTAGAGGACCTACACTGAATCAGCTAGAAGGTAGCAATACAACTCTTTCTTATGTAGGTGCTACTGGCGCGTTTAAAGCTGTCGATACTTCAGGTAATAATGCCTTGGCACCCGAATCTGCAGTGGCATTAAACGTTGGGATCATTGGTGAGTTTTTTGATGACCGGTTATTTACAACCATTGATTTTTGGTCATTTGATTTAAGCGACCCTATTATTGTTGAAAATTATAATGCGGTGTTATCAGCAGCAGTGGCAGGTAATACAGACTATATAGCTCAAGTTCAATGGACGGAGCCTGGTAACGCAACAACAGTGGAGCGTATTGAAACTAATATAATCAACGGAGCCGACGTAAAAACCAGTGGTGTTGACGTTCAATTACGCTTAAATGTGTCAGAGCATTGGACTCTAAATATCAATGGAACGTACACCTCTGAATACGAAGTGACGGGGGATGCGCTGTCTGACACTTTTGATGCCGCTGGTTTCCTGAATACAACCAACTCTAATCGCCCAATACCAAAATTTAAAGCGACTATGGTCAATAGTTTAGACTTCGATAACCATAACGTTAATTTAGCCGTTTATTATGTCAGTGATTATAAAGATGAGCGAGATTCGTTATTTACCAGCAACAATGAAGGTCGAGTCATCGATAGCCAATTACAGTTGGATTTAAGCTATAACTATCGCTTTAATGAAGATCTAACCAATGTCAATTTCACAATCAGTAATGTGACAGATGAAGAGCCTCCTTTTGCTCGTTTAGATTTAAACTATGACCCTTTCACACATAATCCTTTAGGTCGTACTTTTAAGCTAGGTGTTGTACATAAGTTTGCTGAATAAACATTAAAATAGAACAAAAAGATTAAGCCATACCCTGAAACGATTCAGTTTATGCATCAATGCTTATTTCTTTGACTTACGAAACAAGAATCCAATGATATTAACCATTGGATTTTTTATGTTCTATGTCAGTCAACGGCGATAGCCTAATAATTAAAATGTATTCTTCTATTTTTGAACAATGTGAGTGGCTTAACACGGTTGCTGAGTCCTTTCAATGTAGCAAAAACCTGACATTGAATTGGTTAGGCATGTAGTTTAAAATTAATGACTAACGGTCAGTTTTGATAATAAGTAGTGATATAAATAATGTCATTAATGGTCAATAATTCGTCAAGAGTAGAGCAACAACTGCGCATCGCTGGTTTTAAAGTGATGTTAATCTGTTGCTTTATTATCTCTGCAATTATTGTCATTACTAAGCCTAATAACCTTTTGATTGCCTGGATTATAACCTTTGGTTCTTTAATATTGTCTACCATCGCTTTATTAATGCCACGCTACAGTTTATGGTGCGCTAAAATTTGGGTATTAATAGCAGTGCCTTTGGCGCCTATATTAATACTTTCTAATGGTATCATCCCTGCAACATTGCTCTCGTTAGGTGCTATATTACCAGTGATGTTAGTCAAGCATTACTGGCGATTATTCGCTGTGATCATTATCGCCAGTTCCACTTTGTTGGTTCCCTTTACTGACTTACCCTACGATAAAGCTATATGGCTTAGATTGTGTTTTTCAAATGCGATAGTAGCGATTATGGTGCTTGCACTCGTCACTTACTTAGAACGGGCATTAGTAGTAAGTTTAGATAAGACAGATGAAATGAACAAAGCATTAATGCGCGCGCGTGAAGCTAACCAAACCCAATCCAAATTTTTAGCCACCATGTCTCATGAAATTCGTACACCCATGAACGGTATTTTAGGTTTATTAGACATTATCTTGTCTGCAGATGTGACCGAACAGCAGCGCTCGCATCTAGAGAAAATTAAATATTCTGGCGATGTATTACACCGTGTTCTAAACGATATTCTCGACTTTTCTAAGCTCACAGCCGGTAAATTAATCATTGAAAACGTGCCTATTTGTATTCATCAATTAATCACTAACACTTCAGCTGTATTCCAAACAGAGGCACAATTAAAAGATATCAACTTAACCATTAAAGTTGATGGTAAAATAAAACCAAGTCTCTTCGGCGACCCAACGCGGATCACCCAAGTCATCAATAACTTGGTCAACAATGCCATTAAGTTCACCGCCATAGGACATGTGAATGTTGCAGTATCCATGATCCATGAGACAGATATTGCTCAAACTCTTGAATTTTGTGTAAGTGATACGGGTATTGGGATTTCAAATAACAATAAAGAGAATATTTTCTCAGCATTTACACAAGCTGATGATTCCACTGCGCGCAAATTTGGCGGTACTGGATTAGGTTTAAAAATTTCAAAAAACTTGATTGAACAAATGGATGGTCAGATGTGGGTTAACAGTGTGGAGCAATTAGGTAGTCAGTTTTACTTCAGGTTAAGTTTAGACATATCTGCGTTACATCCCATCAATAAAAAAGTCATTAAAAACACGCGAACACAGTTTACTGGTAATGTTTTAGTGGCTGAAGACAATGACATTAACCAAGTAGTCGCTCAGCAAATTTTACTTTCATATGGTCTTCAGGTCGATCTTGTCAGTGACGGACAACAATGTATCGATGCACTCCAACACAAACAATATGATTTGGTGTTTATGGATTTACACATGCCAAATATCGATGGTTTTGAAGCCTGTTCAATCATAAGGCGGACAAACCCTGATATTCCAATTGTGGCTCTTACCGCTGCAGTCTTAAAAGACGAGGTACAAAAGGCTATAGATGTGGGTATGAATTCACATCTCGCTAAACCGCTTGAGCACGTTCAGTTAAAAAACATCCTAAATCGATACCTTATTGAGATAAAAATATAACTAACTTGCTTATTAAGAGTGGTTTTTACAAATTGAAGGTAAGCAGGTTGACTGCAGTAATAAGAGTCAAACTGAGCTCAAATCGTCAAATCGTCATATCGAAGGATATTAATTTTTTTAAGATTATTAAGGGTCATTCTCAGTTCTTTGGCCTGGCTGTTGTTAAGTAGGCTAGCGATTGATAAATAATATGTTATCAATCGCTAGCCTATTGCTACTTACAAGCAGCAACACCTACTTTGAGTCGTTACTAAAGTGCTTTAATATTTCAATATTGTTAACTGACTCGATGGACATAGTCGCTGTGCATGAGGTAAAACGTTTTTACCACGTAACACCTTCGATATTGAAGGTGTCTTAAAGAACCTTGTGATGAACATCAACGCTCTTTGAGTTTCAAGCCAGTAGGCTAGGTTTATCTAAATGAACTGACCCTGTAACGAAAATTCATAAAAAAAAGCGAAGGATTGACGTCTTAAAGAGTTCAGGTTTTCATTTAAAATCAAGGTATGTTTTGCTTATAAATGCCAAGACCGTTCAAGCTAATGATGTTGTTTTTGTGGTAACAAATACTGGGGATATCATGCAAGCGTTTACACTAAAACGAATCGTGATTATCATCAAAATAATTAAACACAAGGGAAAGGAATTTCTTTGACCCGACGGTCAATTTCAGACAAGCATGCAAGATTTTTGAGTTTGGTTTATAAATGCAGATAACGTATTCAAACTTCATAGCTATTAGCTGATATTTTTGTCACTTGCTTAGTTAAACAGATAACCTAGCTACACAGATAGCCTTCAGACATTGATAACATCATTTTAATTGAGCCAAAGCGAGTTTAGATACATTCGTAAGCTCAGGTCCATCCTCTGCTAAATATTGCGTCATTTTATTTCGCATTGAGACAGCCCAGAATTTTTGCAAATGATTAGCAACGATTTTTGCTGTCTCTTCGTCAGTTTTTTTATAATTATTATTATTGGCAATTTGGTTGAGCATGCTGACCAGATTATTAATTTGAGTACCGCTCATAACTTGATAAGTCCTATCTATTTATTAAAGTTAGTATACAAAGTATGCCGACTAGGGCGCGCAAAACCGATTAAATTTAGCTTCGCTTGAGTTGCAAGCTTTATTGCCAATGCCGTAGGAGCTGATACTGCGACTAATGTGGCTATATTCATGCTTGTTACTTTTTGGACCATTTCATAACTGGCTCTGCTCGAAATCAAAACGAAGCCGTTATCAGTATTTGTTTTAAGCAGCGCTAGAGCACCAATTAGCTTGTCAAGGGCGTTGTGTCGACCAACATCCTCACGCAATAGCATAATGTCCCCCACACCATCGCACCAAGCAGCACCATGAACTGCACCAGTTAAGGATTGCAGCTTTTGATGTTCACTTAACTGAGATAAAGCATGCTGAATAACTAATGAAGAAGGTAACACTTGTGGGATTACACTCTTAATTGGCCGTATCGCTTGTTCCAGTGATTCACTTCCACATAAACCACAGCCAGTGCGGCCAGTAAGACTACGTCTTAATGATTTTAAAGACATCATACGTTGAGAACTAATTTCAATACGCACTTCTATGCCCTTTTCGCTGGGGACAAGTTCAATATCGTACATTTCAGACGCGTTATTAATTATCCCTTCTGACAAACTAAACCCCAAGCAAAACTCTTGCAAATTTGCAGGAGAAGCCATCATAACCGCGTGAGAAATGCCATTATAAACTAACGCAATGGCAACTTCTTCCGCGATATTATCAAACTGGTCTTGACCCTTGTCATTGCCTTGCTCCCAGAAATAAACTGGCAGTGATTGAAAGCTTGCCTGTAATTTTGGTTCGTCGTCACGGGTCAAACTCATCTTCCTATTGTGGACTTTTCTTTTTTAGGGGAGCGTTTAAAGTGCTCTTTTTGTTGCTCACTAAACTTCTTATAACGGGTCTGCCAATCTGATGGCGATGTGACTTTTTCAACCTGTACAGCGGTTACCTTATATTCTGGACAATTGGTCGCCCAATCAGAACTATCGCTAGTAATAACGTTCGCACCACTAATAGGATGATGAAAGGTCGTAAACACCACTCCACTTTGCATGCGCTCACTGATTTTAGCTTTCAGAACAGTATCACCAGATCGGCTCGTAATCCCTAACCAATCACCATCCTTAATGCCTCTTTCATCTGCATCATTAGGATGTATTTCAAGTACATCCTCTTTGTGCCAAGTTTGATTAGCTGTTCGACGTGTTTGCGCACCCACATTATATTGACTCAGTATCCGCCCTGTTGTTAATAGTAATGGGAACCGCTTATTGGCTCGGTCTTCACTTGCAAGATAAGGGGTAATAGCAAAACGACCATTACCAATTGGAAAGCTTTCCACATGCATAATGGGTGAACCATCAGGGAATTCTTCGTTGCAAGGCCACTGAATACTGCCCTGCTCTTCAAGCTTTTTATAACTTACGTGACTAAAGGAGGGAACTAGTGATGCTATCTCGTCCATTATTTCAGACGGATGCTCATAATTCATAGGGTAACCTAGTGCATTTGATAATTTTTGAGTCACTTCCCAATCCGCGAACTTAGCCAGTGGCTTCATTACTTTGCGGACCCGATTTATGCGTCTTTCGGCATTGGTAAATGTGCCGTCTTTTTCAAGAAATGAAGAGCCTGGTAAAAATACGTGTGCGTACAGGGCTGTTTCATTTAAAAAGATGTCCTGCACAATTAAACATTCTAATGAAGACAATGCTGCCTGAACATGTTGTGTATTAGGATCTGATTGAAGAATATCTTCTCCTTGCACATACATGGCTTTAAATGTGCCCTCAATCGCCGCATCAAACATGTTTGGAATACGTAAACCAGGTTCATTATCTAAGGTAACACCCCAGTTTTTTTCAAATTTACCGCGAAGTAAATCGTCGCTTACATGCTGATAACCCGGAAGTTCTTGCGGGAATGAACCCATATCACAAGAACCTTGGACATTATTTTGTCCACGCAATGGGTTGATACCCACGCCTTCACGACCTATGTTTCCAGTCGCCAGCGCTAGGTTTGCTATACCCATTACCATAGTAGAGCCTTGGCTGTGCTCAGTAACACCTAAGCCATAATAGATTGCACCATTTTTTGCCTTGGCAAAGGCGCGGGCTGCAATACGTATTTGTTCAGCATTAACAGTGGTAATGCTTTCCATTGCTTCGGGCGAGTTGACCTCATCGAGAATAAATTCACGCCATGCGTTATATTCATCAGTGCGCTGTTCAATAAAATTCTTATCTTCAAGGCCTTCGCTAATCACCACGTGCGCTATTGCATTTATCATAGCAACGTTAGTGCCCGGTTTTAACGGAAGATGATGATTAACGCTGATATGAGCGGTGTTAAGCAAGTCAATTGTTCTTGGATCAACCACAATTAACTCGGCCCCCTCACGCAAACGTTTACGCAACATTGATGCAAATACAGGGTGTGCGTCAGTAGGATTAGCTCCGATAACCATAATCACATCTGATTGCATTACCGACTCGAACGTTTGGGTACCAGCAGACTCACCGATTGTTGCTTTTAATCCATAACCTGTGGGTGAATGACAAACACGGGCACAGGTATCGGTATTGTTATTGCCAAAAGCAGCGCGTATCAATTTTTGAACCAGATAGGTTTCTTCATTAGTACAGCGAGATGAAGTGATTCCGCCAACACTTTCACGACCATATTTAGCCTGAATATTTTTAATTTTATTGGCTGAAAATGCTAAAGCTTCATCCCAACTAACTACTCTCCACTCTTCATCAATGTTGTCGCGTACCATAGGCTCAGTCACACGATCTTTATGGGTGGCATAGCCAAAAGCAAAGCGCCCTTTAACACAGGAGTGGCCTTGGTTGGCCTTACCACCTTTGTAAGGCACCATGCGTATAACTTCTTCACCTTTCATTTCAGCTTTGAATGAACAACCCACTCCACAATATGCGCAGGTAGTGATGATGCTGTGTTCTGGCTGCCCTTTTTCGATAACTGACTTTTCCATCAATGTTGCGGTGGGACATGCCTGCACGCAGGCGCCGCAAGATACACAATCAGAAGACATAAAATTTTCATCGCTAGTTCCTGCACTGACTTTGGATGCAAAACCACGACCTTCGATAGTTAAGGCAAAGGTGCCTTGAACTTCTTCACATGCTCTAACGCATCGAGAGCAAGTTATACATTTGCTTGGTTCGAAAGTGAAATAAGGGTTTGAGTCATCAATTTTGGCATCAAGATGATTATCACCATCAAAGCCGTAACGTACTTCACGTAAACCTACAGCACCGGCTACGTCTTGTAATTCACAATCACCATTACTTGAACATGTTAAGCAGTCAAGTGGATGATCAGATATATACAGTTCCATGATATTGCGGCGTAATTTAGCAATGTCATCATTTTGTGTGGTTACCACCATACCTTCTTTAACGGGGGTGGTACATGAGGCTGGATATCCACGCATTCCGGTAATTTGTACAGCGCACAAACGACAGGATCCAAACGCTTTTAAATTATCACTTGCACATAATTTGGGAATATTAATGTCAGCCATGGCAGCAGCCCGTAGCACTGAAGTACCTTCAGCAACAGTCAGTGTTACGCCATCTATTTCTATGCATACTGTCTCAGTAGATTTACTGGCAGGGGTTCCATAATCTTTATTCACATCAAACTTTGGTTGATGTGAAGCGCCTTCAGTTGCGGGATTATAATAATTAACCATGATTAGTTTCCTCTAATACTGCGTTGTTTGAAGGTAAATGAAAATCTTCAGGAAAATCTTTATAAGCACTTGTTACTGGGATTGGGGTCATACTTCCCATTGCACACAATGAGCCATTAATCATGGTTTCGCATAAGTCGCTCAGTAATATCATGTTTTCAGCGCGTGAATCATCATATTTTATCCGATCAATCACCTCCACACCTCGCGTTGAGCCGATTCTACATGGGGTACACTTACCACAAGACTCATCGACACAAAATTCCATTGAAAACCGAGCTTGCTCTAGCATATCTACAGTGTCGTCAAAAATGACTATTCCACCGTGACCTAACACTGCTGATGCCTTAGTAAACTCCTCGTAGTCCAGCGGGATATCAAATTTAGAAGTGGGTAAGTAAGCACCTAAAGGTCCGCCAACCTGAATTGCTCTGATTGGTCTACCACTTTCTGTTCCCCCTGAAAAATCGTTAAGCAGGCTTTGTAAGGTCGAACCAAAAGGTAATTCAATGAGGCCACCTTGTTTAACATTTCCCGCCAACTGCAATGGCAAGGTACCCCTTGAACGATTGGCTCCATATTGTTGGTAAGCTTGTCCACCTTGACTAAGAATATAGGGGACGGCAGACAAGGATAATACGTTATTAACAACGGTGGGTTTACCAAAAAAACCTTCTATCGCGGGAAGTGGTGGCTTAAAACGCACTTCACCACGTTTACCTTCCAAAGACTCAAGCAAAGACGTCTCCTCACCACAAATATAAGCTTCAGCGCCTAACCTGACTTCCAGATTAAATGTTCTCCCACTGCCACAAATATTATTCCCTAAGTAACCTTCTTTTGTCGCTATTACGATGGCTTCTTGCAGTATTTCATCGGCAACAGGGTACTCAGACCTAAGATAAATATAGCCTTCGTCAGCACCCACTGCCAGTCCCGCAATGATCATGCCCTCGATAAGCATAAAGGGGTCACATTCCATGACTAACCTATCAGCAAAGGTACCTGAATCTCCTTCATCAGCATTACACACAATATATTTTTTATCAGAGGGGGCATCATGCACAGTCTGCCACTTTATACCGGTTGGGAAAGCGGCTCCACCACGGCCTCTTAGTCCAGAGTCGACTACCGTGGTAACGATTTCTTGACTGCTAGCAGCGAGCGCTTTGTGTAGACCACTGAATCCATCCAATGCCAAGTAATCATTCAGCGATAAAGGATCTGTTATGCCTGCGCGGGCAAATGTTAATCGTGTTTGCTTTTTTAAGTATGTGAGCTCTTCGGTCAGACCGAGCGCCAACCTATGCTCCTGGGTATGCTTGGATAATAAATTGGTTGTGATGTCTTCCATGATGCTGGGCACATCTGAGACATCAACCGGACCGTAAGCAAATCGTCCTTTTGAGGTTTCGACCTCCAGCATAGGCTCTAACCAAAACATACCGCGGGAGCCATTTCGTATTAAGTTTAACTGTGCTTCGTGCAGAGTTGAATAGTCTGATACGGAACGCGCAACATCATTGGCGCCAAGAGATAATGCAGTACTTTCTCTTGGGATAAACATTTTAATGTTCACCATTATCTCCCGTTAATTTGTGTTTTAAATGTGGAAACAAGACGTTCAAATTTCTCATTATTCACTCGGCCATAGAGCTCGTCGTTAATTCTTATATTAGGGCCCGTTGCACAGTTACCTAAACAGTAAACACTCTCGAGGCTAAATTTTTTATCAGCGGTCGTACCTCTGTAGCCTATGGCACGGTGTTCGTTATCATGTTGTTCAATCTCTGTACTT
>OOEC01000040.1_pt1 | contig 14891 bp, 10 predicted proteins | sample 1670421 | NCBI WGS metagenome assembly OOEC01 (sample SAMEA98148418, study PRJEB22522) | marine metagenome | biome: marine biome; feature: marine water body; material: sea ice | place: Arctic Ocean | collected 14-Sep-2015 | depth 1.435 m
ACTCTAGGTCTAAGTACCGTTAACGTCTGGTTAAAGTTAAATGAAGACAGCACAGATGCATTGGCCGAACTGTCCTCACGACTTGATCAAATTCGCTTCGAGTTACCTGAAGGTGCTGAAGATCCTTCGGTGCAAGTTGTCAGAGCAGACAGACCTTTTGCGGTGTTTTATTTAAACGTTGAATACGATGAAGAAAATGCCGGAATGTCGCGCTTGGAAGTGACCGATTTTTTATCTAGGCGAGTGGTACCAAACTTATCCACTATTATTGGCGTGCAAAGAGTTGGACTTGAAGGCAGCCGTTCGCCAGCTATGCGAATATGGTTAGATACTAAAAAAATGGCAGCATTTAATGTTGCCGCTGATGATGTAGCCAATGCATTGCGAAGTAACAACCTCATCGCCACCATGGGCGCAAGTGAGAACAATCAGCAGCGTATTGCTTTAATGACCGACAGCTCTTTGACCAACGTCGACGCGTTTAACCAACTTATTGTGCGTGAGGAGAATGGCGCACAAATTCGTATTAGCGATATCGCCAAAGTAGAATTGGGCGAGGTAGAAGGTCAAGTAACCGCACGTTTAGACAAAAAGACCAATGTTTTTATTTCTGTGTGGCCTCTACCTGGTGCTAATGAGATTGATATTGGCGATAGGTTGTACAAAAAGCTTGAGATTATCAATCAAACGTTGCCTAAAGGACTGTCTATTACCAGCGGTTTTGATGGCACGCTGTATATGCGTAATGCTCTCAAAGAAATCTTCATTACCCTTGCTGAAACCATCGTTTTGGTAGGCATTGTGGTAGTGGTAATGATGGGATCTTTTCGTACTGCTCTGGTACCACTCATTACTATTCCTATTTCGATTTTGGGCGCAGTGGCGGCCATGACCCTAATGGGGTTTACACTTAACTTATTGACCGTCTTAGCCATAGTATTATCGGTGGGGCTGGTGGTTGACGATGCAATAGTGGTAGTAGAGAATGTCGCGCGTTATATGCGCAGTGGCATGAGTAGGATGCAAGCTGCGCTGATCAGTTCACGACAATTATTAGCACCGATTATCAGCATGACCATCACTTTAGCTGCTGTTTATGCTCCTATAGGTCTATTGTCTGGGCTAACAGGTGCTTTGTTTAAAGAGTTTGCTTTTACCCTCGCAATTGCCGTATTGATTTCAGGTTTTGTGGCGGTAACGTTGTCACCCATTATGAGCGCCTATGCCTGTCCTGAAGGCGGTAAAGAAGGCAAGTTCACTCTGAAAATAAATGCAGGTTTTGCACGTTTGCAACTTTGGTATGGTAAATTGTTATTACGTACTATTGATTTTAAAGCACAAGTATTAACTGGAGCAGTGTTTCTGGCTTTGTTAAGTGTGCCTTTTTATCTGCTGTCGCTCAAAGAACTGGCGCCCACTGAAGACCAATCAAGTATCACCGTCATTGTCGAAGCAGCGCCCGAGTCATCTTTGCAATATACCACACAACATATGGACGAAGTGGTAGACGTGATGAATCAACTCGAAGGTAGTCAGTTTATGTGGCAAATTATTAATCCTGTTGGTGCTTTTGGTGGTGTTGAATTTGTGCCATTAGAAGAGAGAAAAGAAAGTGTCCAAGAGATATTTTGGAAGGCTTTTGGTGCATTGTCATCAGTACCCGGTTTAAAGGCTTTTCCGGTATTGGACTCTGCTTTGCCCACATCTGGTAATTTTTCTGTTGAAATGGCAGTGTTAAGTACTGAACCCTACGCAGACATGAAAGTTTATGCTGACAAAATGGTGGCTGCGGCTATGGCCAGTGGTAAGTTTTTATTTGCTGAAACAGACTTAAAAATTGACTTGCCACAAGCTCGATTTTTATTAGATCGCCAACGAATAGCAGACCTAGGCATGGACTTGGCAAGTGTCAGCCGACAGCTAGATGTAATGTTATCAGGCAATTTCGTGAATCGTTTTAACAAAGACGGTCGCGCTTATCGTGTTATTCCCATGATAGATGAAGATCAAAGAGTGAATCCTGATGCCATATTAGACTTACAAATTCGTACACCAAGCGGTGCCCTTGTTGCTATCCGTTCCATCGCCAAGCTTGAAACCGAAGTGGCGCCCAGAGTGTTAGTCAAGTTCCAGCAGAAAAACGCCTTCCGTATTTATGGTGAGGTAATCCCAGGTACAACCAAAGAGCAAGGGTTGGGTGCGTTAGAACAAGCTGCGGCCGAACTATTACCCACTGATTATAATATTGACTATGCGGGTGAGTCTCGGCAAATTCGCTTAGAGGGCAACTCACTCGAAGGTGTGTTACTGGTGGCTTTGGTGTTTGTGTTTTTGGTCTTGGCAATCCAATTTAATAGTTTTCGCGACCCTCTTGTGGTGTTGCTTGGCTCAGTGCCATTAGCACTGGCAGGGGCGATGATGTTTACGTTTCTAGACTTCACCACTATCAATATTTACTCTCAAGTGGGCTTTATTACACTGGTGGGGTTAATAGCTAAAAATGGCATTCTGATCGTGGAATTTGCTAATCATATGCAGATACAAGGGTATGCAAAGATTGAAGCTATTCAGCTTGCCGCACAAACAAGATTACGCCCCGTATTAATGACAACGGCTGCTACAGTACTTGGGCATTTCCCCTTGGTACTTGTAACAGGCGCAGGGGCTGAAGCCAGAAACAGTATCGGCATAATTTTAGTCGCAGGCATGTTAGTTGGCACTATGTTCACACTTTTGGTATTGCCGAGCGTGTACATGGTTTTAGCGTCAAATCACTCAAAAGATAAAAACGCTAAAGGCTCTAATGGTGAAGGGGTCATAGAAGTGGAAAGCGTATGATGATGGGTCTGCCAAACGCTTAATTGCTCTTTTAGCTTTAACGGAACTTGTTAATGCTTTTTAAGCATATTTTCGACTGAAGTTTTCACCACACGAGTCTGTACTTAACGTTTTATTTATTTGGTATAAATTTTGACTTTAAGTGGCAGACTCAAATCGGCCAAGATTAGTTCGAAAAAAATTATCATCGACCGTTATTTTGTGACCAACGCTACTGTTACTTTAAGCTGTTGTTTGTGTTGCTTTGGTACGTTAAAGCCTAGATAAATGTGCTGTCTAGCTAGCTTGAATAATTTATTTTCGTTGAAAAGTTGTTACGTAAAGCCCATTCAATACTAGCCTGTCTGAAAACACTTAATTTGATTGGTGGCAGAAAATTAGAGTGTAAAACCTACTGAATCAATTATAAACATATGATATCGGGATTGATATCACCTCTGCATTTACGTCCTATTGTCGACTCGTGCCATATAATCAATCATTTTTAACGCTTTCATATGGCCTAGAGGCAAATCAGACATCAGCCTCATTTTATGCGTCAATACCTACTAAATTTGTATATCAACTTTTCTCATACTATGTCAAATGAGTAATTAAAAACGGGGGTCGCTTTAATTAGAATGATAAAGAGTAAAGTCAATGATTTATAACAACTCGTATTTGATATTCATCAATGGATTTATTCTTACAGGCTGGAGTTAGGCATCAAAGACATAAAACGAGGATCGTTTTGTAAGCGTTTCAAATCGGGATCTAAAACAATAAATTGCTGGTAGTTTTGTTCTAGTGTCACTGCCTCTTGAAGTAGTGACACCGCTCGCTCTGTATCATCTTCTTGGAGTAAGGCTAAGGCTTTAAAATAGAGGATTTCAGGATTTCGTCGCGATTGTTCAATCGCTTGCTCCAGTAATTTCATTCCTTCTGCTTGCTTATCTAAATGCACTAAATATAAGCCTAATATCGCCCGGGTATGCCAATCTTCTTTATTAACTTGTAAATTATCACGTGCTAGTTCAGCTGCACGCTTATAAGCATACTGTGACTCTGACTCCTGCCCGGGAATAAAACGATAACTTTCAGCCAAACGCCCCCAAATTCTATGGTCCGTTTTTGCAAATCCTAACGCTTTTGTCTGCATATCCACGGCTTGTTCAAATTGCGCCGCATAATAGTAAAACATACCTAAATTGGTATAGGCTTGCCTAGAAGGATTTAATTCTAGTGAACGCTCGTATGCTTGCAGGGCTTTTTTAGTATCCCCCAGCATCCAATACGCTGACCCTTTACCGAGAAAGCCTTTAGATGAATCAGGTGTAAGTCGCGAAACAATTTCATACGTGTTTGCAGAATTATTATATTGTTTTTTTGTGTAATAAAAATTAGCTAATGCTTCATAGGCTTTCCAGTAGTTACGCTTTAAATCTATTGCACGTAAAAAAGCAATCTCAGCTTCATCAAATTCCTCTTTGGCTGAGTATACTTCCCCAAGTTCGATGTATGCATCAACGTCGTTAGGAGATATTGCGATAGCTTCAAGCAAAATTTCTTGTGCTTTTTGATACGAGCCACTAACGCGATATAATCGACTTAAAGCAACCTTAACATCACTATTGCTATCAAGATTGAGGTTTTGAGCTTTTTCGCAGGCTACTTCAGCATTGGTAAAATCGTCAATACCATTTGTAATGACATACAGTGCCAAGTTTGCTTCGCATATTCCCGCATATGCCCGCGAAAAAGAAGAATCTACAGACAATGCTTGATTAAATAGTTTGTTAGCGGTGCCAATACGCTCCGCATCTTGCGAACTACGTAGCTTTTCTAATCCTTGCAAATAAAAAATGTAGGCATCAATATTTTCTGATTGTGTTTGCTGTAATCGATTTTGTGAATCAACCGACAGGGCTATCTTTAATTCATTTACAACCGAAGATGCAATTTCTTTTTGAATTGCAAAAACATCATCAAGGTTGCGATCGTAAGATTTACTCCAAGCGTTAAATCCTTCTTTACCATCTATTAATTGAGCACTGATACGTATTCGATTACCTTCTCGTCTGACACTACCTTCGAGCACATGTCCAACGTTTAATAATTGTGCAACCTCACGAATATCGACTCGTTCACCCCGAAATCTGAATGAGGAAGAGCGGGCAGCTACATTAAGTTCACGAATACTTGATAAATGGTTTAAGATTTCTTCTGCTAGTCCATCAGCAAAATAATTAGATTCTGGTTGACCATCGAAATTTTCAAATGCCAAGACTGCAATTGAATTGGCAGGAAAGTCCGTTATATTTACATCATTTTTTGATTCAGATTCAGATTCCAGCGAAGCTGTTTCGGTAGCTGCAGGTTGAATTCTATCATTCAAAAATATCGCAAAGCCCCATGTTACCAAAATGACAAGTAAACATAAGAACAATGCCAGTGGTCTACTGGCTTTTTTCTGTTTTTGAGTGACCGCGCCTTCTACTTGCCACAAAGGTAAATCGAACATGACTCCGTGGGACTTAATATCGAGTATCCAACCTAAAAACACTACTGCTGGGAACCCAGATATAGAAATAATAATGAGTAAGCGTACGCCACCCTTTGGCAGTCCTAAAGGTTCAAAAGTTAGCTCTGCCACCTGCAACACTAACCAGCCAACTACGGCGTAAGTGATTACCACAGACACGATTTCTCGCCGACGAACTTCGGAAATTAATTGGCTAAAAAAGCGCGATAAGATAGGTGTCACTCCCTGATATTATTACATTCAATACCCATGTAATAAGATAAAAACACAATATAGTGTTTTAACTGTTATGAGTATATACTCAATTTTCAGTATAACCACAAAGTGAATTGGTCATGTCAGAATCAGACAACAGCAACGATAATGAGTCCGTAAGTAGTAATCAGGAAGATAACCAAACTGAAAACACAAAGCTTGCAGAAAATTCTTCAGATAATCCCGATATCAGCGAGGTCATGCCCCATACTCTTCCAGGCAGACCCGATACTCGTCGATAAAGTCGTAATATTATACAAAGTAGACACACAATTATTGCGTGTCTACTCTTGCCTCCATTCTTAATGAGTTTCAACATGAGTTACAACGTGAGTTACAACATGAGTCCTCATTTGCTAAACACCGCTAAGCAAATTCCAATAATGCCAAATAACAAAATTATAGTGGCTAGATGTTTTTCTAGAAAATGTTAGGCTAGCTAAATTGGGCATTATTCTCCGTTATTATGGAATTCAACCTGCACTTAGATTGAACCACCGATTTATTACAAATATAAACACGGTAAAAACATCAAATAAATGTAAGTTACTTTGCTTAACCATCAGGTCTTCATAGTATTCAGTTTAACCAATCTAAGTCCAATAAAATCGATGTCTGTTAAATAAACAAAGTATGAATTAATTTTATTTTGCTCAAATCAATTGAGATGATTTATTGGTATTAAGAATGTTTTCTTTCGATCACAACGCTGATCGTGACAAGTGTTTCCGTTATGCAGTGATGCTTAAAAAGCAGATTATCTGAATTTTACTAAGTCGATACAGCTAACTTTATTACCTCTTACAAAGGTTGAACTAACATCTAAGTTTGCGGCGGCATATTGTGAAAATGGGATAGTGTATAATATTATTCCTTGTGGTTTTTCTAGACGTTCAGATACTTTTTTGAGTCTCTTAAATCCTCTGACTAAGATATAATTTTTAGATGCATTAATTTAGGGCTGGAAATCAGGACTATTCGTTAGAAAAGTACAATATATTAACGCTTGAGGTATTTTATCGATTGAAACATTCAAATCAAAAACAGCAAGATTATGAATCTTGTCGAGCATGGCTACTTATCTCTATACTTTTTCTAACAAGTTCTTGTGTGAGTTGGCTGCAGCCGACCTTAAATCAAGACATTGTTGAAATACAAGCTGGTGAATACAAGCTTGACAAAGACCACGCTGCATTATTATTTAAAATTAATCACATGGGATTTTCAAGCTATGTGGGGCGCTTTAATGAGTTTGATGTCAGCCTGGATTTTGATCCTAATAATATTGAAAACTCGCGCATTGAAGCGATAATAGATATGCGTAGCATCGACGTGAATAACCCCGAGTTTGCAACAAAACTTGGTGGTACTGCATGGCTCGATTCTCAGCGGTTTCCTCAAGCCGTATTTCGTAGTTTAGCTGTTAAAAAAACTGATGATGAACAGTTACTGGTGCGAGGCGAACTCACTTTTTTAGGTACCACAAAGGAAGTGACCATGATGGCGAAATTAAATGGTGCTGCCAATAATCCTCTGACTCGGCAGTATACCCTTGGCTTTACTGCCAATTTACGTTTTAAACGCTCTAATTTTGGTTTGAAAAAGTTTATTCCAGTGGTGGGTGACGAGGTAGACATCGAGATCCATAGTGAATTCCAGCGTCAATAAGATAGAAGGCTCTGGAGCTGAGCTTTTAGACAAACAATGTGATATTAACGATTTTTTCAAGCTATGATTAATGTATGGGTTTTAGGATTAAAGGGTACGGTGGGTAAGAAAATAAGGAAGCCGCAGGTTGAGAGTAAGTGGCGAAAGTTACCTTAACACCTTGTTTTCACCTAACCCGATCAATCAATTAATACTCAAACGTTGATGATTAGGAATTCATTGCTTTATGCGACTGAGTTCCAAAAAAATGCTCCCAGTATACGTGTGGTGCCAATGAATGAAATGGTTGTTCGCGCGTCCCGTTCATGGGCCGACCAACATCAATTTGCACCATGACTTCTGGGGAACCTGTAACGTGTAAAACTATTGCTCAGCGTCGTCGATCATTTGACCGAGGTAAGCTGCAGCGCGTTGTAAAACGTCAGTATAACCACTGAGTTCATCGAAGCTTTTACGGATCACCGGCGCATGAGTAAACAAGCACGCGCAGAGCTTACCGCTTTTGTCTGTTATCGGCACAGCGATGGCGACCATACCATCAATGAATTCTTCATTATCTGTACCAACGCTGGTTAATTTTATACGCTGCAGCTGTGTTTCGAGTTTATCAGTATCAACGATTGTATTTCTGGTGTACTGAGTCAGGGCTAGCTTATTAATAATACTCTGGCATCTATCTTTAGGTAACGAGCTTAGATATAACTTACCGCTGGCAGTGCACCAACTGGGTGTATGACTGCCGACCTGAAGATTGACCTGCAGTGGCCAATCGGCTTGTACTCGGTCGTAATAAACCATCTCAGAACCGCTAGGGACGGCAATGCCACAAGTCTCACCAATTTCTTTTGTAAGCTGCTGTAATATAGCGCGGCGCACAGCGCTAAATCGCTCGCTGTGTAAAATGCCCCAAGCAATACTGTGCATCTTGGCGCCGGGAATGATGAGACCCCGCATGTTGGTTTGCACAAAACCATCGCCTTCGAGCTGGTTGAGAAGACGATGAATACTAGGCTTAGGAATATTTAACTGACAGACCAAGTCGGCTGGCGACATGGGTCGCTCAGCCTTACAAACTGCCTCAATAATCTGCATAACACGGCTGACTGCAGAGCCTTTTTCTCTTGTGCTCATTTGTGTGACTTAGCTCATGGTTGGCATAGAAAAAAGTGCACCTTCTCGAACACCAGCCGAAGGCCAACGTTGAGTGATGGTTTTACGTTTGGTATAAAAACGCACCGCATCTGGTCCATAGGCATGTAAATCACCAAATAAAGATCGCTTCCAGCCACCAAAGCTATGATAGGCCACAGGCACCGGTAAAGGTATATTAATACCAACCATCCCCACCTGAATATTATCTGAGAAGTAACGCGCTGCTTCACCGTCACGGGTAAAGATACACGTGCCATTACCGTATTCATGGTCGTTGATTAAGTCCATAGCAGCTTGCATGGTATCCACGCGAACGACTTGTAATACGGGCCCAAATATTTCAGCTTTGTAACTGTCCATCTCAGGGGTCACATCGTCAATAAGTGTGCCACCAACATAGAAACCATCTTCATAACCACTGATGCTTGGGTTGCGGCCATCGACTACTATGTTAGCCCCTTGCTGCTCAGCACTATCAATAAAGCCAAATACTTTGTGCTGATGCTGCTTGGTGATAACTGGGCCAAAGTCATTATCAGCGTCATGGCAGGGGCCAATTTTTAATGATTTCATGGCTTCTTGCATCTTGCTAACTAATAAATCTGCGGCTGTATCGCCCACTGCAACAGCCACTGATAAAGCCATACAACGTTCGCCCGATGAACCAAAAGCAGCGCCCAGTAATTGAGCAACGGCATTGTCCATATCAGCATCTGGCATAACAATAGCGTGGTTTTTTGCACCACCTAGTGCTTGACAGCGTTTACCATTGGCACTGGCTGTGGTGTAGATATATTCTGCAATTGGGGTGGAGCCAACAAAACTCACTGCTTTGATACGCTCGTCATTAAGTAGGGTATCAACGGCTTCTTTGTCACCATTAACCACATTCATCACACCATCGGGCAGCCCCGCCTCTTTTAGCAATGATGCAATCAATAAGGTTGAACTTGGATCTCGCTCCGAAGGCTTCAAAATAAAACAGTTGCCGCAAACTATTGCCATGGGATACATCCACAAGGGAACCATCGCAGGGAAGTTAAACGGGGTAATACCGGCCACAACACCCAGTGGTTGAAATTCACTCCAAGAGTCAACATTTTGTGCCACGTTTTTGCTGTGCTCACCTTTTAATAACTCTGGTGCACCACAGGCGTACTCGACATTTTCAATGCCGCGTTGTAACTCGCCAGCGGCATCATGGGTTATTTTGCCATGCTCTTCACCAATAAGTGCAATGATTTTCTCGGCATTTTTCTCAAGTAAATCTTTAAATTTAAACATCACTCGGGCACGTTTAATTGGTGGTGTGTTGCGCCATGCGGGAAAGGCCGCTTGGGCTGCTGAAATAGCTTGTTCAACGGTGGTTTTTGATGCTAGTGCGACCTGTTTGCTAACTTCACCCGTGGACGGGTTGTAAACATCCTGAGTACGCTCGCCTTCGTTGGTCATCTGACCGTTAATAAAATGTCCTACTGTTATCATTATATTGTCCTCAAAAAATTGTTTTACCAGAGTTTACGATAGATTTGGATAATCTCATCAGCACTAGGTACACGTGGATTGTTTCCAGGTGAGCCGGAGGCCAATGCCTGTTCAGCCATCACCTGAAGGTTGTTAAAAAAGTGCTCGCGATCAATACCAAACTGTTCGGGAGTCGGGACTTGGAGTTCCTTATTGATAGCATAGAGTTCGTCCATTAGTTTGCTATTGGCAACTTCATCATTATCTATTTCACTGGCGACACCCATCGCCCTGGCACAGTCGGCATAACGTGCTGGTGCTGATGGAATACTGTATTCGGTTACCATCGGCAGCAACATAGCATTAGAAAGACCATGAGGTACGTGATAGAAAGCACCTATAGGACGAGACATACCATGCACCAATGCCACAGAAGCATTGGAAAAGGCGACTCCTGCCAGAGTTGCGCCAAGCATCATTTCTTCACGAGCTTTTTGGTCGCTGCCATCGTGAAAAGATTTACGAAGATTGGGTGCAATAAGCTTCATCGCAGCAATAGCCTGGCTGTCGCTGTAAAGGCTGGCTTTTTTACTGACATAAGCTTCCATTGCATGGGTTAGCGCATCAATACCTGTGTCAGCTGTGGTGCGGGCTGGCAATGTCAGGGTCAGACTATAATCCACAAGAGCAGCGGTGGGCATAAAGCCAATACCAACGCAGAGCATTTTTTCATCATTAGTTTCATCGGTAATAATGGTGACTTTAGTACATTCAGAACCTGTTCCCGCTGTTGTAGGAATAGCAATAATCGGCAGCCCTGGTTCGTTGACTATGCGAGGAAATTTGTAGTCGCGCATTACGCCGCCGTATTTTCCTAAAATGGCGATAGCTTTGGCGCTATCAATGGGACTGCCGCCGCCAATAGCAATAATACTGTCATAGTTACCGTCACGAACTTTATCTACTCCAGCTTGAATCGAACTCACGGTTGGTTCTGGTACAGTATCTTGAAATATATCAGAGTGAATAGAAACCGCATTAAGGCTTTCTTGAAGGCGCGCTACATAACCAAGATTGACCATCATCGGATCAGTCACGATTAACGGCCGCTTGCACCCAAGGTTTTTGAGAATACTGCCAGCTTCTTTACTGGCACCATCGCCCACTTGTAAAATGCGCGGTAGGATTATTTGTGTCGACATAGTCACTCCTCAGTTTTAGACATTAGTTGATTAAGCGTGGAGATTTTGCCACTACCTGCATAGGGACTCACAAGTGTCGAGGTGCAAAGGCCACAATTATTATTACCGAGGTAAAAGTCATAATTGGGTAGGTGCTTCTTAAGAAGCCGCTTAATGTTGCTGACATCGACTGAAATTTCCAGCTAACTAGTTATAATTTATTCGCTTAAAACGATACGAATCATATTGTTATTCATATAAAAGCTGAGTGCAAGCCCTAAATGTTGTCTCTTTTATGAACATGCTGCATTTAATTGATAAAAATCCATACCCCATAATAGATTTATTGAGGCTAATGAATGATTTACCCAGTGCGCCGAGCTAAATCTGCGGAGTATCGAAACTGAAGCAATCTGGGAGCAATTGTTCTGTATGGTAAGGTAAGCAGGCCACCAAAAATCTGAGACACGTGTTTTACCTCTAGAGGTACCGAGTTAAGCATTGACACAGAAAACCATAGGCCGAGTGATGAGCTACGAAGTCCATACTTAAGTGTGGTGACCTTATTGAGTTAAGGCTAAGGTAAAAATTAGGGCAAAATAAAGAGCAAAATAAAGGATAAAGCAAAGTAGAGATTAAAGTAGACGGTAAAGTAACTAATCAATGAAGTGCCACAAACGGCAGTACTGATTACCGGTTGGCGCTTCGCAGTTTTAGACGTTGTGCATGGTATTTACAAGTCACTCAACAGCCAAGTCAATTTAGTCGATACCTCTCATAAATGTATTTACCATTTTGTACAGCGTTGTTTTATTTTATAAAAGACGGTAGCCGCGCTATTGATGATTGTTCAAGTCAATACTATGTGTCCCGAAAAGATGTTCTGCACAGCGGCTATTATCTTTAGTCTTTCCCATCGATATCATAGCTAACGTAAATATGTTTATGCTGCTATCTGCTATCTGCTATCTGTTATCTGTTATTTTTCATCAGTTATCAGGTTTATGTGGATGTTAAACAGGTAATATTTTGGAGTATAGCCAAGTAGTTGAGTATTGGCAGCGCTTACAAAATAGTACTTTATGAGCTTAAATATTGTTCAGATATGGTATGTTAAGCTAAGGCCAGCAGCTAATCTCAGACGGCGTCACATTTTTGACCAGACAGTAGTTTGTCTTTTTCTAGCCAGCGGTTATTCAACCAAGTTTCAATGTCATCAATTTTTGCAAGACTGTAATGCTCAAGAGTAATAGTAATCTTTGCTGGATTAGCACGAAGGCAATTCCAAATATGGACATTTCTTTGGTGATAATCAATGGTTATATCAACCAAACTGATGTCTGCATCTGCGTATTGCTTAATCATTTTTAAACCACCCGTTTTAGGTTTTAGCAGATGGAGATAGGGCACCTTTTGATTAACTCTTTTCGCTTCAGAGAAGCGTGTCCCTTCTGGAAAAATGAGCAGCGCGCCAGTTTCTTTACCATGGCCTTTTGATGCCTTCTGAATAATTGAAAAATCACTTTCGGCTTTGCTATTTTTTTTGCCGCGGCGTAACCTCGGAAAATTTAGCACCATGCATATCCAACCGATAACAGGTATCCAAACGATTTCCCGTTTGACTAAAAATTTAATAATGGGCCCATTGCCAGAAATAACATGCTGTACCAGCGGGATGTCGAACCAGGATTGGTGATTACAAATGACTACAGGCGTTTGATGAGTATTCGCTTTACCTTTGATCACTAACTCAATGCCTAATACCCTCTGCATCCAAAAAGTATCTAACGTTACTGCAATATGATAAATACGATCTGCTAAAAAGGTGCAGTATCGAGAAACAGCCGGCAATGGGATTAGCCAGCTGATTATCGAAATAGGCAGCAGTAAAGCAAAGCCAACTAAAAGGTTAGTAGTTACCCACAGTGATGACGAAAAGCTTATTAAATTTTTCATAATGATTTTTTTAATAGGTTTAAAAATAACATATTCAACTCCAGATTCTGTCAATGCCAACAATAAGCAGACCAAGACCCACTGTCCAAATCCCACAAGCCAACACATCGAATGCTGAGTATCTCAAACGTGTCATACCGCTAACGCCAGTTAATAGAGGTACGATACTGCGTATCGCTGTGATTAGTCGGCCAAACAATATTGCGAAGCTGCCATACTTTATTATTTGCAGTTCTGTTTTTTTTAAGATTTCAATACGATTCTGTGCAAAACGGGTGCCGTAAAACTGGGGACCCAGCCAGCGTCCTAAATAATAACCGCTATGATCACCAACTACAGCTCCGCAAAAAGCCAGGGTAAGAATTTGGGACAAGGTAGCAATCTGTTCAACATACAAAATTGTACAGGCCGATAAAAGAATAACACCGGAGACAAAAAATCCTATTCCAACACATGATTCTAGAAAAGCTATCAGGGGAATAATTATCAAAGCATATTGTTGGTGTTTGAGTAACCACGATGTTATGAACTGTTCGATTTTATTTACCTGTTTTTGAGAAGGATTTTGGCATCATAGGTAGGTTTACCGTGTGTTGCTTAACTCAGTGGTCAGAAACCAATATTGTGGGCCACTGTCAGTTTCACAATATTGTAAGAAAGTAATAACGCGAATTTTAAGTAGTTTGAAGTCTTCGGCATATATGGCATCACTGATACGTTATCACGTGTTTTCCACTTGACGAATACATGAGAGTCATTCTTGTTTTGACAAACGATACGATAGTCCGACTTGAAGGGCTAGTTAAATTAAATGTTCCATTCAATTTCAATCTCAACCTCAACCTCAACCTCAACCTTAAAGTTCTAAACACTCATTCGATTGAAAGAAATTATGAGGGTTATGGACGGGTATACAACATAGCAACGTTGCAACGTTGATAGTTTTTCCCGTATTCGTTCATAATAGTTTTGTCGTGAACAAAGCCATTTTTTTCGTATAAATGGATTGCGGACTCACATTTTGAATTGGTAAGTAAAAACAGCTTTTTAATGCTTAACGACTGAGCTTCATTAAGCACATGTTGCAGCAATATCTCACCTATTTTAAGTCCTCTTGCTGATTTTAATACACCCATTTTGGTCAACTCAAAGTTGTTGTCGCCTTTGTACCAAAATGCACATGTGCCCACGATGCCTAGCGAGGGATGGCCAGCAAACCATATTTTACCCCCTTTATCTATTATATGGCTTTGTGGATCTTCGAGTACTTGTTTATCTATAGTTTCTAACACAAACATATCGTCAATCCATTCTTTGTTTATGATTTCAAAGTGATGGGCGAGGGCTGGTTCAAACGACCTAATGACGACTTCATTTTGCATTGCGGCCTGGTTCATATAATGGCACGTCCGAGAAGCAGTGATTGACTTGAAAATGATTCTTCAAGTAACAGCATGAAGCGATAAAAATCATGGTTATTCTCAGTACATAAATCCACAGCTGCTTGTTGAACCGCGTTCCAAACTAGTTTCATTTGTTTCAATTGCTTGCGGCCTTTTGCCGTTCAATATTCGTAACCAACAGTAGCATGCTCCACATAATCCAATAGTAAGTTACTTTATGAGATATAAGTGGCTTGCTCGAACTATAAGGCCATTAAAGGCAACCACTTGGGGTTAATGTTCATACTAAACTCTTGATACACATCCGAGGCGTCGGCTAAAACACGTTCACACACACGTTTTAAACGAGCACCAAGAGCAAGATCTGCCAGTATATTTAAGACATTCTGTTGCATCTAACACTCTGTTATAATTAACATAATTTAATATATAAGTAATTATGAAAAATACAAG
>OOEC01000043.1_pt1 | contig 14733 bp, 12 predicted proteins | sample 1670421 | NCBI WGS metagenome assembly OOEC01 (sample SAMEA98148418, study PRJEB22522) | marine metagenome | biome: marine biome; feature: marine water body; material: sea ice | place: Arctic Ocean | collected 14-Sep-2015 | depth 1.435 m
CCTGATGGGTTCGTACCGAGTGATCTGGATGATCAGCCGAATGAATCGAAACCTGGACCAAAGTTCCTTTTTGCGGTAGATGCCGACGAAGACGACCTGACCTTCAGTGTCGTCCTTAACAGCCTAGGTCCATTAGGGAACAACGTGAAGTACTTTGAGTTCGACCAAGCAACGGGGAAGTGGAGTGTCGAGTGCATCGGCGTCAACGGTGGGCATGACTCGTTTAAGTGGGTGGCCAATGACGGGAAAGTCGACAGTAATGTCGCCACGCAGTACTTCTTGTGCGCGATTTGATGTAAATATTCGGACGAATCTGCAAAGTTTAAAGGCAGGAGGCCCCATTGCTCCACAGGGGCCTCCTGCGCTTACAAACCGCGCCGAGTGAGTGCCACGAGGCTCAGCTATACCCATTCACTATTTTTACAGAAGAGGTAAGCAGCAATACACTCTGCTTAACTAGTGCATTACATTGATAACTCTAATCGATAGGGTCAGTGACGTTGATTGATCAAAAATTCAACGACCGCTTATGGCACAAACCCGCTGTCCAACGGGTTTTGTTTAGTTGTGCGAGTTTCAAACTTTAATATGCTCGTACACTTGCTCTCAATAGCTGGCTATTCCTTCACAAGCTCGCCTCGATAAACACAATAATATCAGCACTGGATGCATTCAATACTTTAGCAAATCAGTTTTTACGTCCTTAATTACTATTTTTATTGAAATTATTTTTAGTCGCACCGCACGTCTTAACTCGAGTTCAGGTTAGGTAACAAGATCATTGGGGATGAAAGCAACATCGAATAACAAAGGTAAATTGGAATAATAAAGTTTGCTGCTGTGTTTACGTGATCTTTGATTAAAGGGTACTATTTGATATGATTTCGGCGTTATTTATTATCCGGAATATTAATGAAATATTTAGCACTACTTAGTTTTAGCCTATTGTTCAGCCCGATTTTATTGGCTCAATGGTCTGCTGGAGTAGCGACTATCTTTCCTTCTAACCCATACCTAGGAACAGATACAGAAATAAAGGTATTACCCATCATAACTTTCGAGGGGAAAAGGTTTAGTTAGCGTGGTCCCTCTTTGGCTTACAAACTCAGTGGATTTGAGCGGGGAGAGCCGTCCATTGGATTGAGTGTAAACTTGGCACCTAATGAGCTTGATATTAACGATAGCGATAAGCTGAACGGTATAAAAGACCGTGATTTTTCGTTTATGTTTGGTGTTAACTATAGTCACACCCTCGATTTTGCGACGATATCTGTTTCTTTGGAAACAGATATCTCTAATAGGCATCAAGGGCAGCGCGCAGTTGTTGGGTTGGAAAGAACACTTTTTACTCACCCAAAACGTGAGTGGATGATTAACCTTGGAGCAGAATTGGAATATTTGTCTGCTGATTATTATTTTGGTGTCGATGCAGACGAGCAAAACAATTCTGTTTACTCTCAATACGAAGCTGGCAGTGTGCTTGCGCTAGGGTTCACGTTGAGCGGATATTATCAAATAAACAAGCAATGGAATATGGTGGCAAATTTACGCTGGCAGTCTCTACCTAGTGATGTGAAAAATAGTCCAATTGTGGACGGAAGCGTTGCGGTTAATGGTTTTTTTGGATTACTCTACGCTTTTTAAGCTATTTGTTTTAAAGTGTGTGATTTAGACAGTAAATAAGGTCGTAACCTGTTTATATCTTATTAGATTCGGCGCGCGACCCAAAAATAAATTTGCAATAGAAATATAATGGACGGGGTTATAGTGAAATTTATATTATCAATATTGACATCAATATTTGTGACTGGGTGTTCAGTTGTGGGTCAAAGTGATGTGGAAACAGCTCCTTATACTCTTCTAAAAGCAGACGAGGCTCAGAAAATTGAAGTGCGTAACTATGATTCAATGGTATTGGTGTCTACTAGTATGTCCAGTGAAAGTGGTAACAGTGCTTTTAGAACATTGTTCAGCTATATTACCGGCGATAATGAAGGGGAAACAGAGATTTCTATGACGGCACCTGTCATTATGAACGATAAAAATGAAGTGAAAAAAGACGTGAGAAGGGACGCGAAAAATGACGCAATAAAGGGCTCAGAAATATCGATGACTGCACCTGTGTTTATGAATGACAGTGCCGACAGTTCGATGATGTCCTTCGTGATGCCAAAAAATTTCACATTAGCAACAACGCCTAAACCTACTAACCCTGAAGTATACTTGAGTGAGCTCAAAGATTATAAAGTGGCTAGCATTCAGTTTAGCGGAACATTGAGTAACAGTAACGTAGAGAAATACACCCTCATCCTTAAAACTTGGATGACTGAAAATGGTTACGTGGCTATCAGTGAGCCAGTAAAAGCTGGCTACAATGGCCCTTTAACATTGCCTATCTGGCGTCGTAATGAAATGTTAATTGAGGTTAGATAAGTTTATTTGCAATTGTTATCTAGACAGTTATCCATACAACCATTGTAAATATTCAAAAGTACCTAGGTATTTAATTAAATTAACATTGCTGTCTGGGTAGTTATTCAATTTAAATGTTAGTCTAACCATTATTAATTTACGTCTTTAACTATTTAGGAAATTCCTTTTGTCACTCAATCGAAAAAAGTCTCGCATTATAGTTATTGGCGCTAATTTTGCGGGCCTCACTGCTGTAAGCAAGCTATGTAAAAGCCATGACGTAACCGTCATTGATGCTAAGCAGGATTTTCAGTGGACACCGAACATCCATGAAATTTTGTCAGACGTTAAAAAAGAAACCAGCCTAAGTTTAAATCTAGACACTATTATCACAAGATTAGGGCACCGCTTTATTAACCAAACTGTTTCTAGCATTGACGGCGCTCTACAAACCGTCACCCTAGATGACGAACAAATACTCAATTATGACGTATTGTTGATTGCATCGGGTCATTCACGATCAAACTATGGCATTAAAGGCGCTAGCGAATATGCATATGGATTTCGCACTGCCGATGATGTGGTAAAAATACATAACGACATTGAAGCGCTACTTGATAACAATAAATACCCAGTCAATATTAATATTATCGGTGGTGGCTTCACTGGTGTAGAAGTGTTGGGTGAATTATTACGCAAATATGCAACCAACAAAAAACTGAAATTCAATGTAATTGATAGGGCTGAGAGGTTAGTTCAGGCTCTGCCAGAAAAATTATCAGATGATATATTACGCCAATGCAAAAACTATCAAGTTAGCTTTCATTTCAACAAAAAAATCACTGAAGTGAAACCATGTAGTATTCATTTTGATGACAAAGAATCAATAGAGACAGATTTAACTATTTGGTCTGCAGGGACTAAATTGCCTGACTATCTTGATGGCATTGATACACAGGCAACCTCTAATGGGCTAGCAGTTAATACGTATTTACAAACAAAAGAATTTAGCAGCGTTTTTGTCGCGGGGGATTCTGCCACGCTTCCAAACTCACTACCTAAACAAGCTAGCATAGCCTTAGATATGGGTTTACATGCAGCAACGAATATTAATCGATTTTGTGCTAAAAGATCCTTAAAACCGCTGAAAGCCCAAACTAAACCGATAATTTTGTCTCTGGGCGATATCAATACTTATTTCATCCAAGGACAACTGGTTCTAGCCAGTCCTGTATTAGCTACAGCTAAAGAAGCTGTTTATCAGTTTTATATGGCTCGCTTATCAGCACTTCTACCTTTAGAGCAGAGAGTTTTAGGGATCGCAGAAAGAATGATTATATCGACAGAAAAATTATTATTAGTCGAGATTTTAAAGTTAAGACCCAGAGTATTATTAGGCCGTAGTAAGGTTTTATGAATGGGTACTATCACCGATCAACAGATACTAGCGCGGTACGATAAAACCATTTAAAGCTAATTTTTAAAAGCAAATTGTTAAAGATGTTTAACGAATTAAATAAGTCGCTACGCAAAAAGTGAATTGTTCGATTTATTCACTCTTTTACCTACTCCCTTACTTACTCCTTCCTCTACTCACTCTTTATTCAATGCGCCCAAAATGGCGCTTTTAGGTTTTTCAATGACATAGCCCAGATGTTCGGCCGTTGCTTTACACGAAAATTAACGGTACTTTAAATTTAATAGTAAACAAACCCCCTCACTTCATGCTGAATTGAGGGAAACCAAGTTACGGAAAACGTATGTTCATATTAAATGGATGCACACTTGGTCATTGTTGGTATTGAGGTATGTTAAGTAGTCGACACAACATCGCCCAGTCCAAAACGTTTATCAACAACCTGAAGGAAATTCAATGGATCATCTTAGCGGCTTAGATGCAGCCTTTTTACACTTAGAATCACCTGAAACTCCAATGCATATTGGTGGCTTGAGCATATTGGAGCTGCCTGCAGATTATGAAGGTGATTTCATGCAAGACGTGTGCACTCACATCCAAAATCGTATGCACATGGCGCCTATTTTTCAGCGCAAGCTGATCAACATGCCATTTGATATCGCCAACCCGATTTGGGTTATGGACGAGGCTATCGATATTGATTACCACATTCGACATGTCATTGTACCGCCGCCTGCGACGAGAGGTAGCGTGGATAAACTAGTCGCTCGGTTGCACTCTAGCTTACTTGACCGAAGCCGCCCTCTATGGGAAATGCATATACTTGATGGTTTACCTGTGCCCTCAGACTCACCTAAGGGCACCCGATATGTGGGACTCTACTCTAAAATGCATCACGCTGCGCTCGATGGTATGGGCGGACAAGTGTTAATGGAAGCCATTATGGATGTGTCAGCAGTGCCTCGTAAAGCGAACAGACGTATGCGCCGAAGAGAAACCGCTAGAGGCGATAACTATGGTATTGCCGAACTCACAGCATCAGGTGTGGCGCATAATATAAGCCAATCTATTAAATTGACAAAAAATTTGCCAAAGCTAACACTCAAAGCCTTTGGTATGCTCAGACCCGCTAAGTCTTCCGACGGTAGTAGTGTGCATCGAATGAATTGGCTTGCGCCCAAGACACCACTCAATGCTACCATCACCAATCAACGTAGCTTCGCACGTTTTTCTATCCCGTATGCTGACAGTAAAAAAATATCTAAACTTAATAATGTCAGTCTTAATGATGTTGTTATGGCAATTTCTGGTGAAGGTATGAATCGCTATTTCAAAGATGAAGGGTTTAGTACAGAAGAGCCCTTGTTAGCTGCTATTCCGGTCAGTGTGCGCCCCGAAGGCAACACTGAGCTAAGCAACCAAGTGTCCATCGCGCGAATGAGTCTTGCCACTAATATCATAGATCCGCTGAAGCGACTCCAGGCAATTAACGCCTCTTCCACTCATACCAAAACAATGATGTCTGATGTCAAAGCCATCATGCCTACTGACTTCCCCTCAATTGGTGCACCTTGGCTGGTGACTAGCATTGCTTCGACATTGACTCGAACTAGAATGGCAAACTCCGTACCGCCGTTTGCCAATGTACTGATATCCAATGTTCCTGGACCAAACATTACACTTTACTTTGCAGGTGCCAAACAGATAAGTACCTACCCAGTCTCGATCCCTTATCACGGAATGGGACTGAATATTACACTGCAAAGTTATAACGGCTGGCTCGACTTTGGTCTAATCTCATGTCAAAAGTTGATGCCAGACATACACGAACTGGCACAGCATATGAAGGATGCACATAAGGAACTCTTAGAGCTCAGTTTGAACGCAGACCTCGAAGCTTCTACCAGTAAAAGTTAAATCTAAATCGTTTGATTTAATTTAGTTCGAAATATTGATTTTATTTTAGCTAAAGGCTTGTAAACAAGGGCTAGAAACTGATGGTTTTGGTTGTTAGCCCTCTTGATAAATAGATAATTGCTTAGGTTTACAATCAATTCTTAAACGTTGAGAAAGTTGGAGCTAGATATCTTATGGACCTTTATTCAGCATAAAGATTATTTTCTAACGGTCACAGACGATGGCTGTATTGCCCACTTATTACAACCTTAGTAATATAATTTTTAATCATTACCTCAAAGACTCAGGCATAATTCTTTTTGCTAGCCAGAACTAAAAAAGTACTCCCGCCAACCACCCTTATTCACTGTATTATTTAGTCATGTCGTTGGTTATAGCGCAATTTAAAATAAGGCAGCCCTTTGTTTAAATAAGTACATAGTAAAAAATAATACTCAAACAGAACACCGTGAATTAACCTTAGTTAAACCATAGATTTCACTAAAACAGTGCCAATTTTATAGTGTCATTGCGCCTGAATTTGGAAGCCGAGGTGATGATGCTGTTGTTTCAAATCTTACTTATTTCTTTCTTTCTTAGTTCCTCTATAGCAATTGTATCTCAGTTCCAGATCATAACAATTAATCACCAAGCCCAGTAAGGCGGAATTTTATTAATGTAGAAACCAGGTCAACATCATTATTTCTTATAGTGGTTCCATAGGGATGTAAAACGCTTGGTCTTTTTATGTTAATAATGATGTAATAATATTTGATTATTTGATAGTCAACCTGAAGTAAATAACTACGTAGCGACATGCTAACCAGTATGTATTTTTAATTTTAGTCCAATCTGAGAGTAACCATATGCTAAAGACAAGACCTGACGGAGAAGTTCAACCTGGTATTAAATGGGGTCCCTTTATTATGCGGATCCCGCTAGTTCACTTGCGTTTTTCACTGTCCGACATGCTACAAGGCTTTGCAGTAGCTGGCGCAACAGGATTAGCTTTGGTCCCATATTTTATGGCTTTATTGGGATTGAATTTTGAAGAAGCAGTGACTATGGCTATGTTTCATAGCATGCTTATTTCTTTCTCTTGGATGTTCTTTGGCGACCCCTATGCGCCGGGCTGGCTAACACCTGCCATTCCTTTTGTTGTTGCGTTTATCACTGCGCCCGCTTATTTAGGAGATCATGTCTCTCAATTCCAAGCCATGACCGCACTCTCATTGAACTTTGCGTTTATCTTGATTGTGCTCGGGGCGACCGGACTGGGTGCTAAGATAATCAAAATTGTGCCCAATGTCTTTAAAGGCGGCATCATACTTGGGGCCGCCGTTGCCGCTTTTTTGCGTGTAACTAAAGACGGTGATGCGGCTAATGTATTTCAATCAGCACCTATCGCTGGAACGTTAGGCGTGATTATTTGTTTAATATTTGCTTTTTCTAAGCCTTTGCAAGCCCTTGCAGTCGATAAAAAATGGCTGGCGAAAATCCTTGGATTTGGTTTATTACCTGGATTTGTAATAGCTGGCGGTATTGGATATTTTACGGGTGAGTTTCAATACAATATTCGCTGGGAAATTCTTGATGTTGTAGGTTCTACGGCTTCTTTGTGGGAAAAAGCTTCACCTTTTGCAATAGGTTGGCCACCAGTTGAAACCTTTCTTGCTTCGTTTCCATTAGCACTAATCACTTACATTTTGTTTTTTGGTGATGTGGTGACTGGCAATGAAATGATTGAACAAGCACAAACCATTCGCACAGATGAAAAACTTGAGTTAAACGCGAGTAGAGCTCACATGGCTACTGGCATTAGAAATATTTTAATGGGTATTATTGCACCTTTTTTCGCTACTCAGGGCGTGTTATGGACCGGCATACAAGTGGTTCTCTTGAAACGTTGGACTCAAGGAAGAGATAAGTTAGATTCAATTTTCGATAGCATAGGCAGTTTTTACGCATTTGGTTTGCCTTTTTTGTTTATCTTGCTGCCTTTCGTGACCTTGTTAGAACCTCTATTACCTCTGGCTTTGGCCGTTACACTTGTGTTGACTGCATTTGCCTGTGCCACATTAGCCTTGTCACTCGTCAATGATGCAACAGAGCGAGGGGCGATGGTTATTACAGCAATGGCATTTAGCGTTTTCGAACCTTGGTTAGGTTTGTTAGTGGGTATTATTGTGATTGCAGCTTTATGTGGTATTCAGGTATTTATACCGAAAAAAGAAAAGAAAGTGTAACGTATTCCTTAGTCTGCTCTTTGAGGGGCAGTCGTGATTGCAATATTGTTGGCTATTAACTTCTTTTTTTATTAGAGTTTTTTAACACTAGCAGTAAATATGTATCCTACGCTGCGCACTGTCTTTATTAATGACACTGAGTTAACGGATCGTTTTAATTTTCTTCGCAGCCGACTGACAAGGCCATCGACACCTCTGTCATAACCAACCCAGTCAAGGCTGTGAAGTTGATTTAGTAAAAAGTCTCGAGAGAGTACGCGATTAGGAGCTTCGACAAATGCTCTCAATAAATCGAATTCTGCGGTAGTTAACTCTACCTCCTTATCATCTTTTGTAATTAGGCGACGTGAACTCAGGTCCAGTTTCCAATCTAGAAACTCGGCTATTTCCACACTTAGGCTCACTGCTTGCTCTGGATATTTGTTACCGTGAGTTCGTCTAAATACTGCTTGAACCCGAGCTAATAATTCCCTAGGACTAAATGGTTTGATGATGTAGTCATCTGCTCCTACTTCTAGACCTACTACACGGTCAATTTCACTAGTTTTTCCAGAAACAATGATAATTCCTACGTCTGATCCTGCTCGGATCTCTCGTATAAGCGTGAGTCCATTTCCATCTGGAAGGCTTAAATCAATAAGAAAAAGATCGATAACATGATTTATTTTTAACCTTTCAAATGTATGAATGTTTTCTGCAAGCAAGATAACAAAACCTTCATTTGACAGGGCTTCTTGTAACTCTTCTAAGGTAGCTCTATCGTCTTCTAATATAAGAATTATGGGACAAGTATTTATGTTTTGGTCTGTCACTTGATTAGTTCCCGAATAGATAACACTTGTTAGTTTTGCACAAAATTGCACAAACCCCGCATATTCATTACATATTTTGCATTTAGACTTTGTATCAAATTGCAGACTTAACTCCATTGGATACAGCATGCAACCTAGTACACTAGTTTTAAACAACTCAGTTCTAGTTGTTGATGACGATACTGAAGCACTTGAGGAGATGGCTGATGCTTTAGAAAATAATGGGTTGGAAGTTTATATTGCCAGCGGAGTAGATCTAGCTCTGGAACTAGCTAGGAAGCAACGCCCTAAGTTTATAATTATGGATTATCTATTACGTGGTTGCACTGGTACAGAAGCTGCTAGCGAAATCCACAAATTTCTGCCAGAAACACAGATTATCATGATATCAGCATTAGATGGACTCGCTCAACTAATGACAGCCACAGACTTTGGTGAAATTGTTATCTTAAAAAAACCTTTATCCATGGACAGAATCAGCTGTTTTATTAAAAGTCGATTAGATTAAAACAATATCAGTCACAAATTAACGCGGATTTTAGGAGTATGTAGACTTAAATATAATCACCACAACACGGAGCAAAATGAGAGACATAATTTAAGTTCTTTCACATTTGGTGATAAGTCTCCTCAAGTCAAGATACCTAAATTAAACCTAAAGCATTGATGCTCAATCATGAACCTGAAAATTCAGTTGAAGTAATTAAGTTATTGCTTTTATACCGTTCTACATAACGTTGAGCAGAAGGTGATACAACTTTGACACTACTCTATAAATATTTGGTTTAGATTGCTTACAAAAGATTGGCAAACTTCAAGATAAAGAAAAATATTAAAGTAAAAGTATTTTGTGTTTGTCATAGTTATTGTTCATGGTGAATAAGCGCGGTAACTTAAAGCGATAACACCCATATTAGATATTTTGTAAGTAAGTAAGTTTATCAGTCTACTTAAACTTACTTAGTTGAAAAATGTTACCTGACATTAAGGTTGTTCAACTTAAAAATTATGGGCGTCTTAGATAGATTGGGAGCATCTATATACACGACTATCTTCGGTGAAGTGCTGTTCTATCCTGTTTTTATTTATTTCAGTTTTGCTCAATTCTTTTTTATCACCTATTTTTTTCTATTCCAGTTCCAGTACTTCATTAGAAATAAGATACACCTCTTTTTTCTTGGCAACACGACTGACAATTTCTTCTAAACGCTTCCTATTGGCTTCGCTGAATTTACGGTTTTGTAATTCTTTTAAAAGCTCAAGAGTATTCACTTCTTTGAAAAAATGTAACTCCCCGTCTACTAAACATTGTAATAAATTGAGGCTGAAAGCCAGCTCTCTTGGGAATAGTGAATAAGCTTGATAGAAGTCCTCCACTGCTGCGACAAAATTTTTGTTGGTGTATTTTTGCAAGCCAATTTTATTAAATTCAAGCGCTTGGGGCCTTCTTTCGCCGATGGTGTCTTCGCTCTTTGCGACCAGCATGCCAGAAATAGTTTTTTCATTACTATCCTCAACATCTTTCAACTTTTCTTGACTCAGTTTTAAAAACTCTTTGGCCTTCTCAGTATTACCGAGGTTATGCCATGCTTGGGCAGCATCAGTGATAGTAGATATTTCAGCGTTTTGAAGTTCACTCATGCCGGTACGGGATAAAATTTCATTGGCTTTTAGCTGATTGCCTTCCATAGAAGCAATCATGGCATACATGTAGTCTTTTTGTATGATTAGATTAGGGTCGGATAACTTTCTGCCAGCAGCGCCAATCAAAAATTTTGCTGCTTGTAAATCTGAAGAACGTTCCCGTAAAGATCTCAGTTCTGCTTCAGCTATATAACAGCGAGCAAGTTCAAGTGATATCTCATCGTAACGTTCTCGGTTAGAACGATTAGACTCTCGTTTTTTTTCTAATAAAGTAATGGCCTCATTACCCCGTTCTTGTGCTCGATAAATATAAGCTTTCAAGCGCGCAGCAGGGATTGATAACTCACCTTCACGGATCTGATGAATAAAGTTTTCGGCTTTGTTGTACTGATTGTTGTTAACGCTAATACGAGCCAACCACTCATATGCTCTGTCACCAGTAAGCTCTGAATGCGTAAGCTCGAGCAATAAGGTTTCACTCTCTTCTACATGTTCGTCTAAAAACAGACTTTGGATTAACCCCCATTTAGCCCATATGACTTTTTCAGATTTTTTTAAGATACTACGATAAAGACTTGTCGCTTCTGAATAGCGTCCCAATTTAGTTAAAAGCTTGGCGCGTAACTTAATCAGTGCACTTTTTTTCTTAGGTGGGGCATTTTTTTCTAATAGTTGGTCTAGTTGGCCTAATGCCTGTGGATAATTATCTTCATCCATCATTTCGAAAACAGGCATTAAATATTCATGAAGGCTAAGGCAGTTTGAAATACTTCTGCTCAAATTACGTATGGTATACGGTTTGATTACCAATGCTTCTGGATGTACGTCAACAATCTGACCAATAATGAACGGGAGTCGATCGCAGGTAATAAACATCACGCAAGTAGTGTAGGTGATTTTTTTTTGTTCTTGTAAATCTTGTAGTACTTCTACGCCATTTTTATTTTGTCCAAGATGGAAGTCCATTAGCAGTAAATCTAATGTTTTATCTTTCATATTGGTTTTCAGTTCTTGACCACTACTGAAGCAGTTGATTTTGTTAAATCCCATATCCAACAAATGATTACGAATATTGGCACGGGCCATTCCATTGTCTTCTACAACGGCAACTCTAACTTTTGCATGTGACATTTGAAAAAACTATTTCTCTTTATTTGATAAGCAGCATAACAGGCACAAGAGATAAAAATAATCAATTTCTGAGTTCATCCTGAGTGTTTTAACGAAATATACTAGTTGTGGTTGTATAGCTAACGGGACAGTGGTCGATAAGTAAAAATGTTTACTTTACGTTAACGTAAAGGTAAAAATTTGTTAGCCTCGTAAAATTATAACTATACAGGACTATTTATGCCGCTTATTCCGTCCCTCATTAATGGCGAATTGACTACATCGTCTTCTTTACCAAACATTCCTGTGACTAATCCCGCTAATAATGAAGTGATAGCTGAATTGACGTGCACTAGTGAAGCAGAATTAGCTTTAGCCGTGGCGAGCGCAAAAACAGCATTTCAAAGCTGGAAAGAGGTACCTGCCTCAGAAAGAGCAAGGGTGATGATGCGTTATCAGCAATTACTTAAAGAACATCACGACGAACTTGCTACCATTCTCAGCAGTGAAACGGGTAAAACACTTGCCGATGCAAAAGGTGATGTTTGGCGTGGTATTGAGGTAGTAGAACAAGCTATAAATATTCCCTCAATGATGATGGGCGAAACCGCAGAAAATGTGGCCAGAGGAATAGACACGTATAGTTTTATTCAACCATTAGGTGTGTGTTTAGGCATTACGCCATTTAATTTTCCTGCGATGATCCCCTTATGGATGTTTCCTATGGCCATCGCTTGCGGTAACACTTTTATTCTTAAACCATCAGAACAAGATCCTCTTACGCCGATGAGATTAGCGGAATTATTTATACAAGCTGGTGCACCACAAGGTGTGCTAAATGTGGTGCATGGCGGCAAAGATCAGGTCAATATGTTGTTGCAAGACCCAGATATTCGTGCGGTATCTTTTGTTGGTTCAGTACCTGTAGGACAGCATATATACAAAACAGCTACCGACAATATGAAGCGCGCCCAGTGTTTTGCGGGTGCCAAAAACCACTCAGTTATCATGCCAGATTCAAATAAAATACAGGTGCTTAATAATTTAGTTGGCGCTTCTGTAGGTGCAGCAGGGCAGCGTTGCATGGCTATTTCTGTCGCTGTATTTGTGGGTGACACAAAGAAGTGGATAGGTGAGTTAACTGAACTTCTAAAAGCAGTTAAACCTGGGTTATGGGATGATGAATCAGCAGGATTTGGCCCATTGATCAGTCCACAAGCTAAACAAAAAGTATTGTCACTTATTCAGCATGGAAAGGATGAAGGTGCCACTTGTTTACTAGATGGCTCAGATTTTGTTTTAGATAAAGCAGGCTATGAAAATGGTAATTGGGTTGGTCCTACCGTTTTTGCAGACGTTAGCGAAGATATGGTGATTTACCAAGAAGAGATTTTTGGCCCTGTGTTGTGTTGCATGACAGTTGATACGTTAGAACAAGCTATTGCCTTAGTGAATCGCAACCCATACGGAAATGGTACCTCTATTTTTACTGCAAGTGGAGCCGCCGCTCGTAAATATCAACATGAAATTGAAGTCGGGCAAGTGGGTATTAATGTGCCTATTCCGGTGCCATTGCCATTTTTCTCTTTCACTGGTTGGAAGAATTCTTTCTACGGGGATTTACATGCCTATGGTAAACAAGCCGTGCGCTTTTATACTGAAACAAAAACGATTACCGCGCGCTGGTTTGAAGATGATATTCCCTCTGGGCCCAATATGACCATTTCGTTGAAATAGGAAGATATTATGAATTTTGACATGACTGATGACCAACTTGCTTTTGCCGACACCGCCAAACAATTTGCTGAACAGGAGCTGGCTCCGCATGCTGCCAAATGGGATAGAGAACACATTTTCCCAAAACAAGTGATTCAAAAAGCAGGTGAACTGGGTTTTTGTAGTTTATATTCACCAGAAAGTGAAGGTGGCATGGGCTTAAGTCGTTTGGACTCCTCTATCATTTTTGAACAGCTTGCTATGGGGTGTACCACAACCACAGCCATGATGACCATTCATAACATGGCTACATGGATGGTAGCGACGTGGGGTACAAGAACGGCAAAAGATAGGTGGTGTCCGAGTTTAGTCACGGGTGAAAAGCTAGCCTCTTATTGTTTAACTGAGCCTGGTTCTGGTTCAGACGCAGCAGCCATGCGCACTTCGGCTAAAAAAGATGGGGAGGACTACCTGTTAAACGGCTCCAAGATGTTTATATCAGGTGCAGGTGAAACCGAAGTGTTGGTAGTTATGGCGCGCACTGGTGAACCGGGTCCTAAAGGTATTTCTGCTTTTGTGATTGCTGCTGATGCCGAAGGTGTAATTTACGGTAAAGCCGAACAAAAGATGGGCTGGAATGCTCAGCCAACTCGCTTGATTACGTTTGATAATGTCCGCGTATCAGCAGACTGTCTGTTAGGTGAAGAAGGGCAAGGATTTACTTTTGCCATGAAAGGTTTAGACGGCGGTCGTATCAACATTGCCACTTGCTCAATTGGTACCGCGCAAATGGCATTAAATACTGCCAAATCTTACATGCAAGAGCGTACTCAATTTGGTAAGCCACTGGCGGCGTTTCAAGCTTTACAATTTAAACTCGCTGACATGGCCACTGAACTTGTGGCCGCTAGGCAAATGATTCGATTGGCTGCGTTTAAGCTGGATAACGAAGATCCCGAATGCAGCGCCTATTGCGCCATGGCAAAACGTTTTGCCACCGATGTGGGTTTTACTGTATGTAATGAAGCATTACAAATTCACGGTGGATATGGATATATCAAAGAATATCCGTTAGAAAGATATGTGCGAGATGTGCGAGTACACCAAATTTTAGAAGGCACCAATGAAATTATGCGAATGATCATTGGCCGACGTTTACTGGCAGAACATGCTGGCGACATTCTTTAAATCTTCTTTCGATCAGTATCACTGTTAAATTAGGAATTTTATGTCTAGTGAAAATGCACCGGTTATTTTTGACGAACTACCGACCAAATGTGGTTTTAAGATTGGCCATGCCACCCTAACTAAACCTGCTTCGTTAAATGCTTTAGATTTGCAAATGATCAACTTGCTGACACCTCAGCTAGAAAAATGGCAACAAGATCCCAAAATTGCCATGGTATTTTTAGAAGGAAGCGGCGAGCGAGCTTTTTGTGCGGGTGGCGATATTGTGTCGATGTATCAGTCGATGCAGGAA